>Ga0325414_1001682_pt1 | contig 21659 bp, 16 predicted proteins | sample PopdelMetagenome_8_FD_206183 | JGI IMG/M metagenome (GOLD analysis project Ga0325414, IMG submission 206183) | Populus deltoides microbial communities from Bellville, Georgia, United States - Leaf-PdKOR-R3 | ecosystem: Host-associated > Plants > Phyllosphere > Phylloplane/Leaf | place: USA... | reverse complement strand
AACACCCCTACTAGATTTTTAGAGAAAAAATAAAAACAAAGGGAGAGGTTACCTCCCTGTCAAACTACCTCAGAATTCTTATATTGCACGTATGAAGATAACTACTGTTCAATGGACCACCACAAAGGGTGGGGTGAAAGTTAACAAGAAAACTTTCTAGTTCAGAGCTACTTTCACTGCAGAAAATCTAAAAGTTCTATAAGCGGTCCCAAATGATCCCGATGGGCCTCGGATTCTGACCTGCTCAGTTTCTAATGATTAAACGAAAGTAAAGCTTACACCCTCCTCGGCCAAGGATGACGGAATGAGGGTATCAATGTCAAAAACTGGCACATACATCACTAATAAGTTGCATAATCTGGCCTTTCTGGAGCATTTGTCACTTGCGGATGGAAATATCAATCTGTAGGTAAGCTACACATGCCATGAAAAACAAGAAAAATACTGATGCCAACATCAGCGGTTCTGCTAGCATGAATATAGGTTTGAAAGTGTAATAAACCTGCAAGAACAAGGCAAATGTTCGTAAACATTGTTAAATAGGGGAATCCAAGGGGAGAATTTTGTATGAGAAAATCAAAATGGAAATAGTCAGTAATGTCGTGGAACATAACCGGAGAATCATACAGGTCACAGACATATTACTATAGAAGTCAGCCAAGCATTTTAAATCTCAAAATTTCATACCACCAAAGAGAGCTTCCACAACTCTAAATGAACCACTAACCAATTTCAGCAAAGTATAAAAGTCATTGTAAGTTAAAATATACAGTACAATCCTGCAGATCACAAACTCTTAATTAGTCAAATTCAGAGTCTTATTTTAGCACAAACATGCAACTTGCCTAGAAAACTAACACGAACTACTGCGTTGCAGTGGCACATGGTATTGCAGTAGAGTAGGTGCAGTTAGGATCCAGCATCATAGTCAACAATTCTTATTTTTCAAGCTGAAAATCAACATCTGTAAATAAATGAAATGATTGGATCTAGAACTGTCTACATCTAGTCCTAGAAAGGTGACTTTGATTGGAGTTTAATTGCCAATCAGAACCTTGATATTTTGACCCTTCATTTGATACTTAAGAAAATCAAAATTGAGATTCAAGGGGATTGCAGATCACCTGGAAAGGCGTAATGTGCTCAGGAACTACATTTTTCTTTTCCAGAACCAGCACGGTCCTCCCAACAACATCAAGGTATGAATATTTGGTCTGCACAAGTTTCCAAAAATATAAACGCAATCAGTGCTGTTGTTATGTTGCAACAAAGCAAAGCACCAAGCTCACTTTTAAAGATTGAATATTTCTTATACAGGGAAAGCTACTCATTCGGATTTTTTAAACTATAAATTTCAAGCAATTTTCTTGTTATTGTTTAGCACATAAAAATAAAATATGTCAACTATACACCTCCAACACCCTTGTTAAACTTAAAAGTAATATTTTGGATTGTGCTGGGATTAGTACCTCTAGATGCTGCTCCACTGGAAAAGGAACAGCAGCTGAAGGGTCTTTTGATCCTTCTGGCAGCACAACCTGAAATAAAACATCTTCTGGCATTAGCATGAGAAGAATATGACTAAAGCAACAAACAGACAAATATCAGACAAACAGCATCATGAATGCAAATGATTAATAGAAGCAAACCCACTTTGATGGTCAGCTTGTTCACAACAGTCTGGGCAAGAGGACAACCAAAGCTGAAGTTGAGATATCGCTTGCCATCAGGAGACTCAAAAAGGAAGTCCTCCAGTGGTAGCCCGTATCCAATAACAAAGGTAGCCTTCCAACCTCCAAATAAAGGATACCGTGGTTCAATTTCAAGTTCTGACTGTTTAGAGAGTGTCGAGTCAGCACATAAGATGATGAAAACTGCAGTCCATAAAAATAACACCAAGTACCACTTTTTTCCCAATTTGCAGTATTCCCATCTCTCCTTCTATCAAAATATAACCATAGTTCCATTATGATGCAAGCACATAACTAGAAAATAGGGGCAATACCTTACGGTAATCTGTACGTAAATGTGACGATGAGATGTTTCCGATTTCATCCCGATAATACACAGAGTGCACGCTAGGTGGTAGACTTGCTAGAAGGTGCTTGAATGAAGATGCGCCTTTAATAGATGGCCTAGATTGATAATCAACCCTGCCAGAAGGTCTCAGAAGATGAGATTAAAACAGACTAATTACAGAAGATGAAACACAAGAACGAAAAAACAGTCATATAAACTATATTGAAACACTTTTAAGCTTAATTATGCACCCACAAACAGATGGATCCAGGGGCAGAGGGGAGGAGGAAGGAGGGGGTTATTTCAAGTAAGTCACACAAAACTTAATTAGATCAGAAACAAGCTAGAAAATCCTTAGTCATGCCTTGTCCATACAGAATATGCTGACCAGTATGGCATTTTAACTTTCATTCTAGCCTAAACTCAAAAAAGAAAGAAAAGGCATGCGTGTTGGGGGGGGGGGGGTGGGGTAACGGAAAACTGAATGAATTTAAAGTGATAAAAACTAAAAGAAGGAAAGACACAGCATGGAGCAGCAATTCCAACCTTGAAAACACGCCTTTGTGTCTAGCACCAGCATGAGCCAACTTGTAATGCTCTGTTATCTGAAGGTTGCCCCAGTGAGATATCTCCACTTCTCGTAAAAGCTCCTCAACAACTGCAAATGGGCTGTTATTCTCAAGATGAACAATTACTGGAGAAAATGAATATGGAGGCCGGTCTTCATATGGTCCATACTTCAGTTCTCTGCCAGCAAACTTGGTGGGTTCCACTCTTGTATATGATTCCACTCTTGTACTTGGTGTCTTAATAAAAATAGTTTGCTGCTTAATATGATATGGTGACAGTATTAATGCACTATCACGGAAATATACCAATTGCGATTCCGATTGGCTTATCTCTGCCGGGAAAGGTTCCAGAGAATGTGTTAATATATAAAGCACTTCCAGAGTGGCAGTTTCACCCAAACTTAATGGATCCAGTAAAGATATGCTAAAATATTTAGTTCCATTTGGCGCATCAGGTAGCTCTGTTGGATTTACATCAAGATGAACGTAACTTTTCTTCTTCTTCTTGCCTATAGCTGCTTGTGCTTTGACAAGTGCTAGGTGATCAGCTTGCGAGGGTGGGAATGCAAGAAGGATTTCTGAAGCAGGAGTTGTCCCAACATTTTCAACCTGAATTGTATCCGTATACATGTCCATAAAAAGAAGAAATTCACAAACAACAAACATACACACACATAAACAATAACCCGCTATCTGGAATGCACATTCCTCTATAAGTGAATATACAAGTCAAAATCCCTACATCTTTTTGACCCAACTGTTGAATCGTTATTCTTGCATACTCAACTCTTTTTATATGATATCAAAGGTAGACAGAAGGCAGACCATTTGACCTGGCAGATCTTTATGAGACATGCAAACCGTCACGGTGGCATGCATAGAGTAAAAAAACGAATCAAAGTTTGGAGTCTTTGTCCAAACATGGAATTGTTTGCACCCAGCACAACCAGAAATCAAGCCTAAAACACTTGCCTAATTAACGTAATTCGAAGCAAACCCTTAACCATCATGCTACAGGGGTATTGAGCCAAGTTGTTTTTAAAAAAAAAATAAAATTGAATTTTGAGCTAGATTATCGAAATTCTGCCATTGAAAGACTGCAAATTTCAACAATCAATAATAGATTTAAACCCCCCCACAATTAAAACTTTTCGCAAATGCTTGATAATCCCATTTGTTTGATTATAAGAAAAACTAAGAATCAACCGAAGTAATGATGATAGGGGCATACCTTTAAAGTTAAAAAGACCTTAACGATATGTGAACTCAAGTCAATCTGCACCAATTATCACACAAACAAACAAAAAATCATGAAACCTGATCATCTTCTTTTGTTTCACAGGATCAAATCAGTTTTTATTTCTGAAATTGAGCAAAGAGAGGTGCTCTTACTCTACGTTCGGCGTTGAGGATTTGGATCTGGTTATTTGAGGAGGAAACGGCAAGAGTGAGAAATGTGAAGATCAAGAGAGCTAGAATGAGTCCCGCTGCTTTCATGGCCGTTGACCTAGCCATCTCTTGGAAACTGCCAAGTCCTCTGCTCTATGTATTCTCTCTACAAGGACTCGGGGGGAGTGACAGGGACGAGACATAAATGGAGGGGGAGGAGATGGTTTGGGCTTTTTGGACAGACATGTTTGGACCCTTGCCATTGTTATTTGAGCACGGATGGCAATTTGGCCCAAGGAGACTACTGGCCTGAACCCATCCGAAAAAAATCCCTAATTTGGCCTCCAGAGTATTTAATAGTATCTTTTAATTCAATATTTTTCTTAAATACAATTTTGTTGAAATTATTAAGTATAAAAATTAAAATCACTGTATGTAAATTTAATTATTTTTTAATTTGAGGTGAAAAAATGGAAATGAAATGTTAGAAAAGTAAGATTAAAAGTAAAGACCCTGTTTATTTTCAAACGTTTTTGAAAAAATTAAATTAAATTTTATTTTTTTATTTGTTTTAAATTAAAAATTTTGGTGTTTTTAGATTGTTTTGATGTGCTGATGTCAAAAATAATTTTTTAAAAAATAAAAAATATATTATTTTAATACATTTCCAAGTAAAAAATATTTTAAAAAGTAACTATAACCACACTTCTAAACAGGCTCGAAGTATTAAAGGTTAAATATCCAAAGTATTAATTAAAAATTGAAAAAACTATAAAAAATACTAATAAGAGATGGGAGGAAAATTCCTAACTTTATTTGTTTTCTTCTCATACTTTTTTCAAAATGAAGAGGTTGGGAAAGTGGGTCCATATGAAGAATTTTTACCTCCTTTTATCTTCTTTCCAAACAAAAGAAAATGAGTTGGAATTTGTTTCTTCTTCTTATTTTCCACACTTTCAAACATTGCTACTTCAAATGTTCTTCAAGTTAGGTGATGAATAATGAGTACTTTTAAATATAATGAGGGAAATAAATAGTGTAGATTTAAAAACAGGAGTGCCATTTTTTTTTATTACAAACAAAAGTTATTACCTTATGAATTAGTTCTTGTATTTTTTAAATGAATCTGAATTTCCTCTTAAATATATATATTTTAATTTATTTAAAAATAAAATTGATTTTTTTTTTTAAAATAATATTAGATTTTGATCTAATCAATCTAGTCAAGTTTTATTAAATCTAAATATTTAAAAAATTGATCTAAATTAACCGTAATAATCTAGAAATACAGTTTAATAATAGTATATTTGGTAATATAGTTTAATATATTTTCCAAACTGATTTTTTCTTAAATAATATAAAAAAATATTTTTTATAATTTCAATACAATAATATAAAAAATATAAAATTATTATTTTAATATATTGTAAATAATGGTAAATTGCATCAACACACAAATTGAATGTGTCTCGAACAATTAAATTGGCGATAATGCCAAGAATGAATAGTAACAACCAACGACAAACAAAGCATATATTAACAAGTACTGCACTACTAACGTAAGAAAAAAAGTGAGTGCTTAGAAAGATGATCGAAACAAACGCTGCCTGTTTTTTGTAACAGCAGCAAGCGATTCTGCTCCTGGATTTTCCCCTTTGGACTCGGGACTCTTTGTTTTCTGTAAATGTTTCTTTATTTTTTTTCTCTATTACCCGAAAAGCTGCAAACTTTATCAAAAAGGATCCGAACCAGCTTTTATGTTTCACTCACTTCTCTTTCTATCACTATCAGAATTCAGAAATCAAAATTTCCATTGCTTTTCCTCGTTAAAAGATCATTTCTTTAATACTTACATCGCAAAAGGTTGTTGCGTTGACAACTTCTTTCAGTTTTTTGTTGTAGTAGCTTAAGCTACACATGGCTTGCATGAAGCTGGGATCAAAATCAGAAGTGTTTCATCTTGATGGCCATACCTGGTCTGTCACTCTTTCCTTTATACATATGTTCATATGCGTGTGTGTGGATGAATGTAACGTATTTGATTATAAAAAGTGGGGGTTTTGTCAAAGTTGGAAATCGTATAATATGGGTTTATTTTGTTTTTTGTTTTTATGTTGAGATGGGTTTTTGGGTTGATTATGATAGTGCTAGAGGGTAATTATGTGAGGTTGTTGTGTGTTTGTGGCTTATCGCGCTTAAGAAATGTGTGTTTAAAGATGATTACTTGCAAAGATCACTGGCATTATATAGTGGTACTGATGTAGCCAATGTAATGAAAACTGAGTGTAGATGAATGAGTGGGGTCTTTCCCCATCTTAATTAGTTCTGGGGTGAAAAATTCAAATGATAAGTGTAACAATAGGTGCAAATCTGTTGAGTCAGTTCTACTGCTGTTTGCAGTCAATTGGATTTACTTTCACTTGCTTTTGGATTGGATTATATAAAGGTTTTTCAGGCACTGTATCATTCATTGATGCTAATTTTTTTCACGTATAACCTCACTTGATAACTAATTGTGCGTACTTCTACATGAAGTAGTGTTCGTTTTTTAAATAGAGATTTCCAACTGCATTTCAAATAAACCAGAATGTGCTTAATTTGGTGCAGGCTTTGCTCAACCGGGCTTCAAAGTGATGTCATTATTGAAATTGGGGAGACGTCTTTCCATCTCCACAAGGTGTGTTTACATGGCCAAACCTTACTTTTGTTCATCACTAGATTACTAAAATTTGTTGTGTGTTATATAGACACCACACTCTGAGGTGACACTCGAAGGATGCTCCTTTAAGAGCAACATTAAGCTTGGACGTGCATGTCTCATACCTTATGTGTGAATTTTGCAAATAGAATAGAAATTAACTAGAACGGCCGGCATGCTCATCTTGTAACACCGAGTTATTCTTTCGTTGACTCTTCAATAAAACAGACCATACTAAGCAGACAATACTTGAAGTTTTTTAAGGGAAATCATGTTATTTAGATACAGGAAAATGTATGCTTGAATGATTGCACTATTGGTTCTTCCTAGAAATTAGGGAAAACTTTAGCTGGCATTAATTTTTAGTTATCTCTAATCATCACAGGTTAGCTAAAGGATATCATAACTGGCATTTAATCTTAACAGTTTTCTCTTACCCCATTTCATCAGTTGTGTTCCGAGCTTGGAAGATATTGCTTCCATGTGTTAAATTAGCTCATTTCACCTCAAAATATTGAGGATATCGTGGATCAAAAGGAGATTTAGCAATGAGACTTTCTTTTGTACCTTTTATCTTTGTTGTTTATGAAAATTTTAAAGAATGAAGTTAGTAAAATGGAAATAAATTTTGGAAGCAATTATCTCCACCCTGTTATTATTTCTTTGATTGTTTCCCCTTTTCCTCTCATTCTCAGATATAATGATACTCGTGTCTTACACATTGGCCTTTGTTTGCTCTACCATTCATTGGGGAGGAACAAAAAGGCTTCCCCCTCTGCCTAGCTAATTAGAACTGTGGTAGACACCATATCTTATAGTGTTCACTTTTATGATTTTATTTGTTCACCATTAAAATGAATTTTTTGCTTTCGTCCTCTTTCTTTCCTCCAGTTTCCATTGCTCTCTAGAAGTGAAGCGCTAGCAAATCTTACTGGAGATCATTCTAGCGAGAATGAGAAAAAGTGTGTTCTACAACTTCATGATGTACCTGGTGGAGCAAAAACCTTCTTGCTCATTGCCAAATTCTGTTATGGAGTAAAAATGGAACTCACTACATTGAATGTAGTCAGTCTCAGATGTGCTGCTGAGTATTTTGGGATGAGCGAAGATTATGGGGAGGAAAACCTCATCGCACAAACAGAAAATTTTCTCAATGAAGTATTTGGCGGCTGGACAGACTCCCTTAAAGCTCTTGAAACCTGTGAAAACGTTCTAGCACAAGCTGAAGAGCTTCATATTGTTTCGAGATGCATAAATTCCCTGGCAATGAAAGCTTCTGCAGATCCAAGCTTGTTCAGTTGGCCCATGCAAGGAGGCAGCGACATGAGGAACCCAGATGGCACTGTATTCTGGAATGGAATACGTACTTCAGCCAAGCTGCATCCTGTGGGTGAGGATTGGTGGTATGAGGATGTTTCCTTGCTTAGACTACCTCTGTACAAAAGGCTAATTCTGGCAGTTCGTTCAAATGATATGAAGCCTGAGAGGGTTGCTGGGGCACTAATGTACTATGCAAAGAGGCATCTGCCTTTGCTGGGCAGGGAATCAAACATCGAGAGTGGAAACTTTGCTGCGCCTAGATCAACAATTTCTGGTACTTCTGAAGCAGATCAAAGAAATCTTCTTGAAGAATTAGTGGGATTGTTACCTGATCAAAAGGGTGTTACTCCAAGCAATTTCCTGCTTAGACTTTTGCGAACTGCCATGATGATACATGCCAGTCCATCATGCCGAGGGAACTTAGAGAAAAGGGTTGGAGTCCAGTTGGACCAAGCATCTCTTCAAGACCTTCTGATACCAAATACAGGCTACTCAGTGGAAACCCTTTATGATATTGACTGTGTTCAGCGAATTCTCAATCATTTCATGCTGGTGGATCATGATGATCCTACATCAAATTACATAGTAGATGAGGAGCAAATGATGGAAGGTTCTCATTTCCCAACCCCAATAACAACAGTGGCAAATCTGATCGATAGTTATCTAGCAGAGGTGGCACCTGATGTTAATCTGAAGTTAGCAAAGTTTCAGTCCCTTGCTGCTGCTGTCCCTGAATACGCCAGGCCATTAGATGATGGAATTTACCGAGCAATAGACATATATCTAAAGGTAAAGGCGATAACTTTCAAATGGTTCTTTACTTGTATTCCTTGTCAAAGTTCATCATTAATTCTGATGATATAGTTCAATCTTAGGGGCTTCTTTGTTCACTGTCTAATGGCATTGTTTAAAATGGAGCACTATTTGGTTGAAAGTTGCACCTTATGCTCGTCATGCTCCTCCTTCTCTTTTCAATTTTTGGCTAGCCTATGTTAATGGAATTCTTTTCCTACGAAGCTATTTCCTTGTGCCTTAGATCTGTGATTTTGTTATTTCTGTGGTCACTAAAACTTTCCTTTTAATGCAGGCGCATCCATGGCTAACGTATTCGGAACGGGAACAACTTTGCAGGCTCATGAACTGTCAGAAGTTTTCATTGGAAGCCAGCACTCACGCAACCCAGAATGAGAGGCTACCTCTTAGAGTCACTGTCCAAGTTGTATTCTTTGAACAACTACGGCTTCGCACCTCTGTTTCTGGCTTGTTTTTTGTCTCTGAAAACCTTGATAATTCACGAAATCTAAGTGGGAATCTTGCTCTTGCCAGAAATGGTTTGCACACTGAAGCAGGAGCCACACATGGCCGCATTGTGGTTGATGACATGAAAAAGCGAGTTTCTGAGCTCGAGAAAGAGTGCTTGAGCATGAAACAAGAGATTGAGAAGATGGGGAAAACAAAGTTGGGGAGTTGGAACAACTTGTTCAGAAAGTTTGGTTTTAGCCAATCAAAGTCAAAGCCTGTGGATCCTAAAGCATCAAAACCAACCGATACCAAAGAATCACCAACATCCTCAGCACCACTCGTGAATGGAGGAGAACATCCCAATAACGAATCAGTAGAATGAACCTTTTGATCTCCCAAGGAAAAGAAAAAGAAAAAGAAAAAAAAACATTTCCTTTCTTGATTTTAGCGTAAGCTATCTAGTTAGAGGCTGGTTAAGCTTATCACGTGACTGTCTGTATTTACGAATTAGCTAGTCGGGACTCGCCAATTTTTTTTTTTAATTTGTAATTAATTTATTAATAGTAGATTATCAAATTTTAATATAAAGGTGCTTTATTCATTGTATTGTAGGATTGTATTCAAGGTGACATGAAGGGGCAGGTTTGGGAGCTCGAAAAAGAGTGTCTGAACATGAAAGCAGAGATTGAGAAGCTAATGAAGACAAAACAAAGTTGGACCATCTTGGCCAGGCAGTCTGTTCTGGTTGATCAAAGCCAAAATCTAGGATACCAAAGCAGTAAATTAAACCCAAAAATTCCAAAGTATCACCTTGTCAGCTTCACTCATGAATGGAACAGAACATCACAATCCTTAATCAGTAGAAAGAAAGCGAACTCTCGAGCACCTCTTCTGAAAGCTATATAGGAAAGGAAAGCTAATTCGCTGCAAATCCATGCAAACCATAACTACAGCACACTAGTGGCTTGTATGAGGGATGCCATTGTTTTTCTGATGTCTTTCGAGTTTAATCGCAAGATTAATCCATCTATCAACAACTAAAAAAATTTTCAATCTAAAACCACAAAATCTATCACAATATTAAATTGATTTTAGCGCACTTCTGCTCCTCTTGGTTAAATTGTTTTGATTTTAAAAAATTTACAACTTTCTTCCATATTCTTCTTCTTCCAAGAAAATATTTGTAGACAACACAGCTAGGGAGACAGGCCCAACAAATAAGAGAATCTAGTTGATTTTTGTCAGCCCGCAGACAATAGCCTAAGCAAAGCCCAAGACATTTAAATCACCAAACACTCACAAGACCATTCGAATCAAGCAGCAAAGATCTCCCAAAACAGAACCCTAGAAAATCGAAATCCAAAACGAAAATCACAAAAACCAGGGAGCAATCCTGTGATGCGTGTAGCCTTTAATGATTTAGAGGAAAAATGTCAACAATTGAGACCAATATGAGCCAGCCCCATAAAACCACTAACGCAGCTAGAAAGATTGAGACGTCATTTGCATCATCGTTCAAAAGATGGGGTAGAGGCCATCCTTTTGTCAGATACGGTCTCCCCATGATTTCTCTCACTGTTTTTGGGAGTATAGGACTTGCTCATCTCTTGCAAGGCAGGTTTGTGCTTTTCTTTTTCTCAATTTATGAAAAAGTTCGTAGCTTTATAAATCTTAGGATGAAAGATGGGGCCTTTGTAATATTGTAAGATTATAAGTATTCATGTGAGATCAGTTTCTATTGTGAAAAACCCAGTTCGTATTTTTTGTGTTTATATCAGGTTGGTGTTGAATTTAGGCTGATAATTTTAGCTTCTGTTTTGTGGTTTGAAACTTTTGTAACTTTATGAATCATGCTAGCTTGTGTTTGCGTGTTGTTAAATTTTTCATTTACTTTTGTAACTTTATGAATTGTGCTAGCTTTAGTTTGGCTTATTTGAGTTATTAAAAAAGGTGAGTGACCTAATTTTAAGGTTGCTTTCAAGCTCATGTTTGCAAATAGTTGAAGGCAGAAGTTGCAGTTGGGTGATTAATTTATTGAGATGTTGGTATATTTAGGTTTTAGTTATTTTAGTTTCACTTGCTATGAAGGCCGATAGTTTGTGTAGTTCTTGTATGATATGCCGTAACCTGAAAGCCTGTTGGTGCCCATTTTTGGGTTTTTGGTCTGGTTTCCTTTCTGGTGGAGACTGGGTTTCTTGGTTTTGGAATTTTCATGGCTGAAATATCATTCATGGAGGAGATTACATGTTGAATGAGGTGCACTTATTTTCTCTTGATAGAGATCTACTGGTTGTCAAAAAGTCTTGCTTTAGGAGAAGTTGGGAGCTTCTCAGTTTGGAACACGTGAATGTTGTTTGAAATTTTTTTAATATTATGACACTACCTTTATCTTTCTAATCTTTTAATGTATCATCTGAGAAGATCTACCCATATTGGCTGTGCAGATTTCTTATGTGGTACCATTGAAACCCTACTCATTTTGGTCGTCCAGATTGGCACCATTGAAATGTGAATGTGAGGTGAAATGGTCAGTTAGATCCTTTGGCTGTACTGGAAGATATTGGCCAAGATTGTTGGATGATTTTGAGCAGTTTAATCTTTGACTTGATCTTTTCACTCTAGTAGGATCAGAATGTGTTATTTGATCATATAATCCAAATGATTGCAAAATGGCCATGGTTTTTCTTGGGCACAGCTTTCTTCATATGATGCATGTGACATAGACGTTGTGCAGATGATCTATATATATGCTTTTGTGATCATGATTTCAGTTATTGGTCTTGGCCCATACTTGATTCATGATATATGAAATAATGCCTGTTTAAAACACTGTTTCGGTGCCTAAAAACTCATTATTATCTTCAGGTTTTCATTTCATTTCATAATCTTTTACTAAGGTGGTGGGATTCTGTAGTTCAGGAAGGATATTGCTAAGGTGAAAGATGATCGAGAATGGGAAATTATTGAGACACAAGGAGCACTATCTAGATCTGGACCACCAGGATCATACAATCCTAAAAAGATGTCATTGGAAGAGGAGTTAAAGGTAATTGCGGTTCTGATAGCACAACTTAAATTAATAAAACCATGGACATTTCTATAGCTTACTTGCTTCTCTGTGTTTTACAGGCTTTGCAAAAGAAAGTGGACACAACCAACTTTGAGTACAAAAAAATTCCTAGGCCAAACGAAGGCAAATCAGGCTAGTCCTGCTAGTTTGAGCTTGTTGCATGTGTCACTAAATTGCACTTTAGCTGGAAAGTTCATGAGATTTTGTATTATTTGTGTAGCAGTAGTGTTTTCTAGTTTTACGAGTGAAACACTTCCATATGTCCCTGTTGTTCAGCAATAAATAGTGAATAGATGTGATGCAAGCATCCAGTTTTGCCTGAATAAGTTCAATGCTCATATTTGATTATTTTGTATCCCAAAAGACCCCAATGACAACCAATTACACTATCCATTTCATAAGAGGAAAACTAGCACTGGATCATACAACGAATCTCTCTCTTGTACATTTGTCGACCATACTTCAAATGAAGAATCGGTCTGAGAGGATGATAATTGTTTATTTAAACTCGTACGAGCATATGACATATTTAAGTCGTCACACTGCCGGTGGGGGTTCAGGTGGAAACAGACCGGGACAGCAACTTGTAAATAGACCACAGCAGCACAGAAACCAGATCCTGGATATTTCAGAATTTGAAAGGAAAAAAAAAAACAGTAAAATTACCCAAAAGAATCGGAAGACCTGATATTTATTTTGAATGTTATATAGGCAAGGAAAAAGAAATGTTCATTACCATGACAATAGTCGTCTAGAAGGTCCAGGAGGCATGCCTGCTGCTGGTGGTGGTGCATCTCGTGGTGGAGGTGGATCCATCTTTCTTTGTAGTGATCGGAGGGGAATTAAAGTAGTTCTGGAGTAGATGGGTGTTCGAGAGGTTTTGAACTAACAGGTGAGAGTTTCTGTTTTACGATACTTACGTGGGGGCATGGATAGAGTAATTTGGTACAACTCCCGTTCTTAACACTTGCATCCATCTACCATTCAAACGCTGTTGTATCACGTCAAACTCACCTGTATTTCTCTTGAAGTCCATCAATTTTATGTGCAAGTATCTGTACATTTGAATTTTGATGAGTGGTCCCTAATCTCTTTTTTACAACTTGTGTGAACTAACAAGGACTCTTTCAATATCTTATTACAAGGGTGGGTCTAGAATGCTTGTGTTCTGGGTATAGACACTAACTGTCTCCGTCTGGAAAATCGATTTGAATACAAAAGCAGATCCGTTGGTCTAGATGGGCATAAGCCGAAGTACCAACTTCCTTATTATATATTAACTTGATGGAAATTTCAAGAATCCTGTGCTAAGGCTTAGCGCAAGCATCTTAAAAAGGCACTCCACTATTACGGTACAACGTGAAGCTGTGGCTTAAGAGGCCAGGATTCGAGTAAGGTGGAATCACATTAGGGGCTCCATCCTTTTGGAGTGAAGTGTCCAACTATGGATAAAATATCCAGCATCATTTCTGACGAAATTCCATTTATTCTGCCCTGATGTTTCTCCATTATTTGAGTTATGACTGATTGGACGCTCTGTGTTTCTTTGTTACTCTGCAGTCTGCCATGCCATTTTTTCACTTTCCGCATTCCTCCGATGACAGCTAGCTTTTACAGTCTCAGGAAATACAAATTAACCATCTCATTTTCCAGCATGCACGTAACCCACCACAGGCATTGCAATAAGTTAATAACTATGGCACAAAGACCCATTTCATTATCTAACTTAACATGTAAGATGATTCTCTTCTTTCCCATCTTCCGTGCTTGATATAAATGACATAAAGATTGACCTCATGCAGGCCCCATACATACATATTATGCATGTGCATGCACGAGAGAGGGAGGGGGGGGGGGTGTAAATTGGAAAAAGCGATTAACACTCTGAAAAGAATTGAGAGCAGGTAAACTATATTAGGCGAAAACTTCACCCCAACCATCTCCACAATTACAAACTTATACCCAGTTATCCCAGAGAAAGTACCGTTGCTCCTTATGTACATCACCCCCATCAACACAAATAAGAGAGCAAAAGTTGTAAAACCTACCTAGTGTTCCTTTTCTCTTTCCTCTCAAATATATCCCCCCACACTTTTCCCCAGTTTTTATTCATTTACACGTGACATCAGCAAAATCACAGTACAAAAAACTCTTCTTATCTCTCCAATTGTATCCCCTTAACCCCAAATAATATGTGAAAACAAAAAGGGATGGCACTGAAAAAGGCTACTTGAAGACAATGCCCGCGATGGTCCTAAAATCACCTTGGCTTTGGTTGTGATCCAAATGACCATGATGGTTGAACAAGCCTCTGAGTTGATGGACTGCCCAGGAATGTAGCCTGAGATCGAGCAAGCATCTCTGTCATTGATGGGGTTTGATAAGATTGAACAAGACTTGAACCATCAGTGGAGTCTCCTCTCACAGTTGCTCTTTGCCATGAGTGAGAGCTGAGGCCTGATAGAATATATGCTCTCCCAGATGCCTCGTATACATGTCTGCTTGCCATCCTTTCTTGCATCTCCTTGAGCTCAGCGTCTAGTGCAATACATAATCGATCATGGAACTTAGCTGACACAGTTTCTGACAATAACATTCGACAGTTTTCAAGGATAGAAGCTGCACCAGCTAGATCTCCTCGTTCAGCTGTGGTTCTTGCCCGTGACATTGCTTCAGCTGCTTGGAACCTGTTGCGTTGCCTATCCACTTCAATTGACACTATTGCTTCTCCAGATATTTCAGGTCTTTCAAGTTTAATTTCTTCACTTTCTAATGTTGCCATTTCTTTAGTTAAAGGATCCCTGTATGCACATCTCACCTTTAGCAGTGATGTTTGATTCCTGGAAGGCTCTGCTGGAACATTGACCGAAACCAGGAAATCTCTCTCTTCATCAGCATATAAATCTCCAACATCTATAAACCCAGAGCGGGCATCAACCATCACTCGACTAGGGTAACTTCCTGCTTTCAATGAGCCAAGGTGGACACTAGGGTGCATACACTCAACTCCCACTTGCAACTCCTGCACAATGACACTTAGAAGACCCCCAATGCACTGTGCAAAGGCATCCTGGATCACAGCTTCAGTCTCAATAAAAGAGAAGGTGCCTCCAGAAATTTCAGAAATGGAATGCATTGATGAAGCATCATGGTCAGCGCCAAAGCCAAAAGCATGCACCGGAATCTGGAATCCAGCATTGTCACCACCATGAATCGACACAGGGAGGAGCAGCTGGTAGTTTGGTTGAGTTTGGTTACCACCATTACCACTGACAGTATAAGTATCCTGCCCATCAGATAGCAGTATAATACTTGCCACAGGATTCTTTTCCCTTCGGTCTTCCATTACCTTGGCTCCCTTTCTCAGACCTTCAGCAATGTTGGTCCCACCATTAGCAACCAAAGAGTTGACTGCTTGAAGTGCATGCTGCCGACCTGTGTCAGACATTCTACGAAGGGGAAAGAGGCGGCGAGCAGTAGAAGAAAAGGCAATAACCGAGAGCCTGTCATTGGAACCAAGGTTCTGAATAACAAACCCCATTGCTCGTTTTAGCAATGCCAGCTTTGTACCTGCCATGCTACCACTGATGTCAAGCACTGTGACTAAATCAACTGGAGCACGTGGAGTTTGAGATAGTTGAGGCAAGCTAGCCTGGTTTCCTCTGGGGTTTAATCTTCCAACTGTTGCAGCAGCTTTGATATGGACCAAGACAGTGAAGTTATCGTAAGAATTAGAACATGACGCAGCTGACACTTCTGGGTACGTTTTGATCTCAACTGTTTTAGCAGGATTGTGGCCTGCATCATTTTTATTGCCGGAGCTTCTCTCAGAGGATGCAGGTTGGAGATCTAAGGATTCATCATCATCGAAAACACTAGGTTCAGGAGCCTGCATCAATGACACATGTCGCCTATTAAGATCTCGACGTGGTGGGGGAGGTAATCGGTGGACCATAGTCATCAAAGCATCAGTTTGAGGCCAACCCGCTGATGCTCTCCCAGGCAGTGGATCCAAAGTTGGTGCCTGAAAGGGGATTTCTTTCCATTTCGCTCTGCAAACTGGACAAAGTTGGTTGCCATGTTTCACATTTGAAGAAATGCAGTGGAAATGGAAGGAATGTGAGCACTCTGCAGTAAAAATCGCATGTCCATCACCTTGTTTCATCTTGGCCAGGCATATCGAGCAGGTTTGCTGAATTGAAAATAAAAAAGCCAGAAAGGACGTGTCAGATGAAAATTTGGAAAAAATAATTCTCACAACATCCATGACAGTAGTCGCAGCATGCAATAGCAAACCAGCAACCTCGTAAATAAATCTGGGAAATGAAAATATAATAGATCTACAGAAATCAGAATAAAAGTTGCTGTTTGCATTGAGCAATCTGATAAGTCTCAATATTGGTATGACAACATTAACTTAGTAGAAGTTGCTGTATCACAGGACCAGTTAAGGATAGTGAAGGACTAATCTGGAAGCATGTTAAGATGAATCTCCCAGAACTCGTGCATTTAATAGTGAGTGGCTGCATATGTCAGTCCGATTTAAAGAAACTGCAAATTAGAAACTACTTCTGACATCTAGTGCTCAAGAAAAACAGACTTTTAACATGAAAAAAGGCACGAGTACATTTTCTTATTTTTTTCTTGTGGTTATAAGTGCACAATATCAGCATAAATTACAGATATCGGATTGTTTTACATCAACTTTATCATCACAAATTGCATAACAATCTATTGCTAGCATATCACTGTAATCCCTGGGCAATCTTCCTGTTTTTTATGCCCCTCCCTCTGCTTTCAATAAAAGATGAATGCGAGGATATTTCATGTTGATCGTGTAGAACTACTCACAACTGATTACAATTGTAGGTGTGATTAGCTTTAGGGCCTTGGGCCAGTCCAGAAAAGAAGTATTATCAAAAAGGGAGGAAGGAAAGTAGCAAGAAATCAACATTAAGGTTAAAGAAAGTCAATGTTAGGTATCCGACATATGGGACACACTGGGAAATGTAGAGTTAAAATACGAGAGTGCCTTTTGAAGATTATCATGCAACTATACAGTGGATACAGATGAACCAGAGCTTTCAACAATGCTAAATCCAAATCCACATCCATGAAAGGAAGCGAAATGCTAAGTTGCTTTATGATGATTCTTTTCCTGTCTTTTCTTTTGCTCTCTGATGAAGTTTCACACCTAGAAAGCTTGCAACCAAATACTCGAAATAGTTCAAGTCACCAAGCAAGCTGCTTTTCTCGTCTCCAAGGGAACGAGGAAAAGGAAAGATTAAGTCTATAGTGTTCCTTTTACTATTAAGCCAGTTGGTAATGGTTCAGAAAGGGACTCACGCAGTAACCCCACAAGGTCAAAGAAAGGAAAACAACATGACATCAGCTTCACAGCGCAATAATTTCAAGTACTGGTCAAAAACTGCCAAAACTACTGATTTAAGATCAAACCAAGTAGAGATATACTATTAAATTCTACACTCTTTTTTTTCTGCATATAGATGATACGCAGACAAGATCTTCAAACAAATCCACGGATAGACGCAGAATCTATCTATATGTTCATTTTAGAAATAGAATATAGAGCCAAAACAAGACGCAAAGATACAAGCTCGTGCAAATTCATTAGAAGCAGGAAAAACAACAATAAATACCATGATTAATGGTACAAAATCTCTAAAATGCAAATAAAACAAAGATGCTGGAAAATATTTATAAATGCCTAAAACTGTTTCAGCTGTCCATGTCATGAGAAAAATACAAAGGAAATAAATGCTTATAAAAATCCAGTGCCCCTATTTTGAAGGTGACAACGATGTATAATGAAAATCTAGGAAACTAGATTCCTTATCTATGCTACACTTAGTAAGGGAAAACCTTCATTCAATTAATAGTAGGACACCTAATTGGCTTATTAGAACTAGTTGAGCTGAGGTTTTAAGGATCAGAAAAAAAATAAAAACAGTAGGAGATAAATAAACCTCTCTTTCTACTTTCTCAACCCTAAAACACAGACTAGAATATAGCAAAAACTATACAAAAAATTCTTTTTCACCACAATCTCAACTAAGAACTACCCAAACCCATCAAGAAACAGGAAAGAAAACACTATAATGTTCAATCCTTAGCAAATAAAAACAAGAAAATATATGAGAAAAAAGAAAAAAAAGCGAACAAACCTTGGATGATTTGCTTCCACTCTTGGCCAACCTTAACCCATGCGAAGATGGTGTCGGTGTCATTGGCCTAGAATCCCAATTTTTTGGTGAAAGCAAAGCAGCATCAGATAATCTTTCACTTGAAGGTGCTGCTGAGTCATCTAGAGTTCTAGGTACATAAACACAAAGATTTAAACCCAAAGCCAGCTTTGCTTTTCTCCATTTACTTCCCATTTTTACTTCAATAATCTTTCTTAGCTAACCAAAGCAAGAACACACACCCGAGAAAAAAAACAGATCTCAAAGTGAAAGCCTTTGAAACTCCAAGATGCTTCCTTTTTGTGTTTTCTTTCTTGGAATGATAGAGAAAAGTGATGGGTTTTCAACAAAAGTAGAATGGAACACAGAAACCAAGACCGAGAGAGAGAGAGATTAGTGGAGGGAGGTCTTGTTTTTGTTTTGTGGTGTTATATATTCTAGAGAGAAAATTTTGGGTTTTGCAAGGCTAAAAAAAATGTCAAAGGAAGTGACTGATTCTCAGACACAGAATGAGAAATGGGTGGCTTAAGAGTAGTCCAAGCCCTCTCGTGTTGTTCTTCTTGGCCGCCATTGAAGAGGGAGTTAGGGGGAGAGAGACAAGTAGGCTTTTAGAGAGATTTAAGGATTTTGAGTTTTGACCTTTGTTGTCGATGTGTTGAGATTTTGAGAGTAGCAAATGGAGGCATAAATAACTATTTTTTTATTTTAAAAAAAAATAAAGCACGTTTGGGTTGAATACAGAAAGCTTGATGGCTGCTTTATGCTATCATCAATCATGCAGCTCTTGGCTATCGGATTACTCATCTCCTCTATTTTCTTTTTCTTTTTTACTTTTTCATCATCTTTTACAGCTCAGTCTAGGTGGTAATTACTACACTTGTACAAAGTAAAATTACCATCCAAAACTACAAGGGCAAGAAATCATGATGATAATTTTTTCTTTTTTAACGTGATTTTTTGAATTATCTTAATTAATTTTATATATTTTAAAATTAATAATTATATAAATCTATAATAACTGTGAGGCTTATAAGACTTAAACTGGCAACTTATAATTTAACCATTTAAACTATATTTCTAAAATTTAAAGTTTAATTTTCTTGATTATTATTCACCTGGATAAAATTAGAAAAATGTATTTTAATTGATTATATTGTTTTTACATGCAAAAACGTTGATTGGAGCAATGTTTTTTTCTTTTTTAATCATTTGGTTCGTATGCAAGTCAAACTTTTAAGTTTGCGATGCCCATACATTTGACTATGCATTTTTTAACCCTTGGGAAACTTGCAATTACTTGCTGACAAATCTCTTTTCGAGGACAAATGTTTTTGGACTATTCCTTCCCCCCCCCCCCACCCCATGTTAAAACCACACAAAATAAAGTAAACTCTACTTTTAAAATTGGTCAGCACCCTATGAAGGCTAACTGTGTATTTTATTATTATTATTATTTTTTGCATTGATGGGGAGGGTATGTTTAGGAGTATTTTTTAATTCAAAAATCTAAAATAATATTTTTTTAATTTTTTCCTTGCGTTATAAATTATAATATTAGAATTATAAAAAAAATATTAATTTAATATTTTTATAATAAAAAAACAATTTAAAAAATATAAGTTGTAGAGTGTTGCGAGTTGGGACTTCCTCAAAGCATTAAATTCAGTTAGCCCAACTTATAGGTTTTGCCCATATATATATATATATATATATATGGGCAAAACTAAAACTATGAGCTTTTGGCATCAAGCCAAACCCCCCCTTACCTGTGTTTTAAAAAATAATATATTAATATATTTTTTAGTATTTTTTAATGAACGGTATTAAAAGTTATTTTAATATATTTTTAAATAAAAAATATTTTTAAAAAAATATTACGTGTGTGTGAAAGCAATAAACATGAATTAAATGGGTGGTAATGTTAGTGCTTGGTTGTCAAATCTCGGAGTCTCTCCCTGTTCACCAAAGCAATCCTCCAAGTCAAGTGAGAAGTCTTAAAATAATCAATTGTTTTCCTTAGTGGATCGCTGCCATAATCCTCTTTCAAGAGACCCTCCTCCATCACTACTACATTCATTCATGACTCCATTTCTATGGCCTGACCTGGCTCTGGCCAAGCCACCATTATGAAGAATCATTGCTGGGCGTGAGTCAAATGGTGGGGATTTTTTTATAATGATGTTAATTTTTGTTTTTTTATTTTATTTTTTATTTTATTTTTTTTTCCCCACATGAAATGATAAGTATACCACACGTGCACATCATCACAGTTCAGTCGTTTTGTGGTTCCCATGTCATCAGGGAGGGGGTTGACATGGCTACATCTTCTTTCACATGAGTTTGAAGGGATGCTCCCTTTCTTACCCTTGATTTCTTTCTACCAAGCATTCTCATCTTCTAATCTCGTATATCTTTCTGATCAAATTATAAAAGAATAAAATAAAATTGAAAATTCTCATGCATTTCGTGGAGACGCATCAAATTTGACTTTAATTTATTTGCATTCCATGTTGTTTTTTTATGATATAAAATTACTTTAATTCCAATACTTTCAATTTCCTCTAAATTTCCCCTTTTTTTAATATTTAATGGGAACATGTATATATATTGAAAATTATAGTCTTAAAACTTAATCCCAAGTTAATTAATCTAAGATAAGGCTCCTGTCATACACACAGAAAGTTCATCTATTTTTTTTTAAATCAAAATAATATTATTTTGATAAAAAAAATTATAAAAATTATTTAACGGGCTTTTGATCGATCACGAGTCAATCTAGATTTTTAATCAAATTTGGCTCCTTTAATTTTTTATCTATTTTTTTTTAATTCAAACCGGTCCAAACTAAGATTCACTCATCGGGGCGATTTGAATTTTAAAACTTTGGTTGAAATGGTGATTTTTTTCTTGTTAGGGTTTTTTTTTGGATAATTATCGAGAATAATATATTTGAATCCATTCAAATATATTTGAATAAAACTCTGGCATTCAAATTCGGTGCTTTGAGTTAGATCGCTAGATAATGTATTTGAATCCATTCAAATGATCGATGCGGCCTGAAATTAATTAAAAATTCAATTCATTTGAATTCTTCAATATGGACCGGTTAAAATACTATGGAAAAGGTCATGAAAATCTAGGAGTTCAAT
>Ga0325414_1001681_pt1 | contig 21667 bp, 19 predicted proteins | sample PopdelMetagenome_8_FD_206183 | JGI IMG/M metagenome (GOLD analysis project Ga0325414, IMG submission 206183) | Populus deltoides microbial communities from Bellville, Georgia, United States - Leaf-PdKOR-R3 | ecosystem: Host-associated > Plants > Phyllosphere > Phylloplane/Leaf | place: USA... | reverse complement strand
ATAAACTTTTGATGGTTATATATTTTTTTTAGATTTTCCCACAGAACAAAAGGATCTTTTATTGTAAGATATTCAACTTTTAATCCTTCATGAAAATAATGGCAAATAAAAATCATTATTTTTTCGCGATCCTATAAGGATGCATTATTTTCTTCTTTTATAGTCTCTCCAAGATTCATAGCTTCTAGATGAATCTCAACGTCAAAGATCCATGGCAAAAAAATATTCTTAGATATATCAAAAGCGATAAATTCAAGTTTCATCAAATTCAACATTATCTAAAAAAAACTTATTAAATAAAATCATGAATATAAAAAAATATCAATCTTTTACAACTACTATTTATTTAGTACTTTAGAAATACTAGTTCTTTAAAAATTATATTTGATTTATTTAATTCTTCATGAACTTACATTACTAGTCCTTTAGAAACTTTAAATCTTGATGAATAAGAAGGAAATAAAATTTGTCAAAATAAGTTACATAACCAAATATATTTCATAAAGTATGAACAATAATGAAAAGAAAAAAAATTGAAATTGATATCAGCCATGTAACATAAGGTACAAAACCTAATAGTTCATACATGTTAATATAAATTAAATAGAATGATAACATGTTAAAAAAATAAAAAACAAATAAGAACATGTATATTTAGAATAAAACTTGAGAGAAATTCATGCCCTTTTTTTTATATATATTTTCTCAATCCTTATAATACAAGATAAATAGTCTATTTATAGAAAAAAAAATAAAAACATTAAAAAACACTAGAAAATTCAAATATCATAGAAAACCAAGAAAATAAATTTAAGAGTAGGAGATTCTAATGGACATTCAATATATATAATTATATATTTTATAACAACAAACAATATATATATTTAGATAATTATTATATTTGTGAAATCAAAACCATTGATTTTAAATTAATAATTTGGGTTTCTTTAAAGAAAATAATGTTAATAATAATAATTTTAAAACATTTCAATCACCCACCAAGAACAAAATTTTAACCATTGAAAATTCAAAGTAAGAAGAGCTCAATCCATAGAAAGATATCCATTGGATTCATGAAAAGTCCAAGATTGAAATGCTTCGACATAAAGGGATAAGCTAGCCAGAAACAAAAGTCAAAGATTCAAGTTGAAAACAAAAGAAAAAAAATGTAACACACACACACACACTGCAAGTGATCGAATTCGTTGGTATTATTATCACAGAAAAGCTAATGGTTTTGTCCTTGGCATTTAAACTTGAAAATCTATAAACTCTCTTACATCATGTGGTAGTGTTTATCTTTCCACACTCTTCAACCTGTCATGCAAGTAAATCCTTCAAATCTTTAGTATTAAATACCCGATCAAATGCTTAAAATGGCAAGCTGTATACGTTATGAACCTTGTCCGGAAGATATCAGAGAGGAAGAAAAAGTGGAAAGGTCATGATGCAGATGCAAGGCCAATATCAATTGTTAGGAAATGGAGCTGCCGCCGTAGATGCAGAACCTGTCAAGACCAAAAACAACACGGGTGTTTGAATGCTGCTAATAATAATTCATCGATAGCCAAAGAATGTAACAACGATAAAAGCTTCAATGGAAGTTGAATGCTACTAATAAATATTTCAAATAAGCATTTGTGACTGCCACAGTAATGATAGTCACTTCAATTTCATGTGACAACAGCAACTATTAACTGAACCCAAAATATGCAGACCTCTCCTTTGAAAAGAAACTTCAAATGTAGCAGCCTTGGACCTGAAGTTCTGAATAGATAACATTACCATTACAAATCCTTTAAGAGAAAACAGGTTGGTGTAGTTAATAATCGTTTGCTCGTTCAACCTCATACATCAGCATCACCTGGTTTTCCAACCAGTTTTCATTTTCAGGGACTTTAAACTGGGAACTACTTCCTAGAAAGGAGATAATAATCTCAAAATCCATGTTGAACTTCTGCATCTTTCAGTGCGTGCTTAGAGTCATTAAATCTCAGTCTATTTCATAAAACCTTTTTTCTTCTTGCAAATGTGTCGGTGTTAAATAACATCTCTCAGTAATCTGATTTATTTCACCAATTGATAAATAAATTAGGAACCCGAAATATGCAAAATTAGATACCAGATCCCTGTAGGATATCAGACACAGTAAGTTAACTACACTGCCATTCTGAAGCATATCACTTGGGGCTCTGTTCATACTGTATTGGCATGCTTCCAAGGAAATTAGAGCTTATACCAAAGCCTGATCTAAAAGCCCTATAGAGTTGGACAACTGTGCGGCGACTTACTTCCATGATCAAACCAGTATGGAACATAATTTTTTGTAACTAAAAACAGAAAAAGAAGTAAAAAACTACGAAATGATAGCAGTTTAACTTAGAATCAAACTGAAACAAAAAAAGAAAGGAAGAACAAAAGGTTAATCCAAAACAATACCTCCTCTTGAAGCAGAGTGGGGACATTGTCAATTGATACCAGAGAATTGATTTCTGCCTGAAGTTTCTCATCTTTAATACTGGACCATGTATTTTGATGTAGGGAAAATATGAGAACTGATAAAACATCTCCAGCAGACGGATGGAATCCATGGCAACCATTCTGATCTAGATCACACAAACTGCTGGCCGCTGTCTGAGATAAAGGAACCAGCATATCAACACCTTGTTCAGAGCCGTCAGTAAACACAGTTCCTGACACCACTGTTACAGGCTTTTCACCATCACTTTTCCGAAATTTCACACCTGCTTTCTTAAAGACCATACAATCCAGTGAACTGAAATTTTCAGTCAAAAGTTTTGCTCCTTGGCAGCAGTCATTTGCAGCAATTTCAGGCAACTCATTGTTATGACCTGAAATTGCACCTTTACATGTTGAAATTTCAGAAATCAACCATCTGGTCACATATTTAAATAGTTCAGTCCCTTGTACTTGTTTCAACACCTCTTCCTGAAATCCCAAACCTCACAATTTAAAGAACAGAATTTTCTATCAAAAGATTTTATTTCCAAGGCCTTCTTTTTGTTGAAAGAAAACACCAGAAAGAAAAACAACAGTGAGAAGTGGGTCTATGAACTTTAAGGTAACAAAGGTTGATATCAACTTCAAGTTTCAAGGAGATGTAATTTAGGAAAAAGAGGGAAAGAAAGATTAAAAAAATAGAGTATATTGAGAAGCCATGAAAAAAACCTTGATGGAAAGCCTTCCTTTCTCTTCTTCACTTAAGATTATACCCCCATCATCCTGTCTCCGAACTTCTGCAATCCAGTTGATGAACTCTCTGAGGTCAGCAGGTGGTGATTTAAACACAACAGAGAGTACTTCCTCTACATCCTTTACATCCTCTGATTTCAGAAGGTGGGGAACATCTGCACTCAAGTAATTGGCAACACTGCTCCAACCCTTGTGCCTACAGCTCTGCAGATAATCCACAACAAGAAGCAGACATAATCAGTATGTCTTCAGAAAAAAATGGTTTGTGGCAAGCAGAATGACATTAACAAATTGACAATGGAAGCACATCTCAAGCAAAAACTCATGCCTCTGCAAATGAAAAACAAAGAATGTCATAGTTCATGTGAGAAGAATACAGTGGCAGAAACTTATCACTCTCAAGAAAAACAATCAGTCACACTGCTAGTTTTTTACCTTTACCACTTCTAGTTTGGGATCACATTTCCAAACAAGATCCTGGTTTGTCTTACTTTAACAATTACAGAAATTAATTTTTTAAGAACAGTTCTGATATTCATGAAATTTATCAAGGAATGGGGGATTGTTTGCTTCATACAATCTAACATCCATTCAGGTGCTTGAGATAAATTATTTGTCAAAAACTATGAAATTGATTCCAACTATTTGTTCACAATCCAAAGTATTGCATACGAGAGAGAGAAAATTAACTGCAAGTATTTTCCCTGAAGTGCCACAACAACAAGGTTGCTTGTCACAGAACCAGCAAAAAAAAAAAAAAAACAGTACCAAAGTATAAAGAATAGATGATGCTTTGTCAAGCTTTGAAAGTATCATGAACCTGAAAAGTAAAACCACAACAAAATGGCAAAATTAGGTTTAGCTCACTACCACCGTAATCTCAAGGTTTCTATGTAATTAACAAAAGTCACTCAAATGCAAAGATGACAAGTTATCTTGAACAAACAATGTCATTAAGAATCTAGTTTAAATTTCACAACGTAAAATAAAATCTGCATTTGAGAATGAAAATATAATATAGCAAAATTATTTTTCCAATCACCCTTCTTCTGGTTAAAACGTACAAATGAGAAGTACATATAGGCAGGAAAAAAAGAAGAGCGCATTCTGGTACTCACCACCGGAAAATACAATCACATATAATCTTATCTCAGGGAATTATAAAACACATACTAAGTCAAAAGTATAGACAGAAAGAGAAATATACCGCCCAGTCTATAGGCAGTAGAATAGATAGTAAGAAGTATACCCCCTATGATGTCCTGTTGCTTTATCGATAGTATTCATAGCCTCCCAAAGAAGTTCAAGAGGAACCCAGTGAGGTGGGTATTTGAATCTGGCAACATCCAAGATAAGAACCATATCCTTTCCAGCATGATAGCCTCCAATTGGGGAGAAATGACCACTTCCAGTCTGCAATCAAACAATAACAAATCAATCCTGTTTTGTTTTTTTTTTTTTTTTCAAAAAATGATGAAAAAACAACCCCAAGATTACTTATTAAAAAAAGATGTTATTATCACACCTGTTTAAAAGCCCCTCTGTGGTACGATGAAATGATATAACAATCCTCTGAAGAATTACAAGAAACCACAAATCTCCTAAAACCATCAACTGTGATTTCATTTGTCCTAAAAGTTTCAACTTTAGCTGCATTACAATGAGCCAAGCAAGCAACTTTCCCAAATGTAATGCCTTTTTCTTTGATCTTAACCAAGGGTTCACAACAATCAAGCATTGAATCATCAAACCATCTCCATGGGCCTGATTAATCATATCAAAGTTTAAAAAAAAAATTACCACATTTTTGACTCAGCATCTCTTCAATTTTGATCAATTTGGAAGCGGATTTATTCATATGCTATTTATTACCTTTCCATGTTCTTCCAGGGTCTATTGCTAGGGCATTTAAGACCATGGCAAGGCTGGCAAGTCCACAGTACGCAGGCTCTGACTGGGTTTGATAGTAAGATATTAATTTGAAAAACGAATTCATGGTCCCTCCTTCAAGTGCCTCAGTGAACAGTTGCTGAAGCATTCCATGAAGAATGATACAATTACCCACAAAACAAATCAAATAAGAAAATACAGAAACTTAGAGAGAGAAAAAAAGGAACGAGGAAGATTTACCTTGCCTTCTGGAGAAGCGAACTCAATGGCAGGAGGAGAAGGAAGCGCTCTCCTGTAGAAACCTGCCACCGCCATTTTTTTACTTTCCTCTTTCTTGTGGAGGAAACCTTTTATCTTCTCTCAATTATAAATTTTTAGATTTGCATTTAATTTAACTAAAGTAAAGAAACATGCATTACCTTCGGAATGCTTGAACATAATATATTGTTTATGACCTTTACTTGGAAGAGGGGCGCCGGCGTGTTTGGTGGCGGGATTTAAAATATTTTTTATTTAAAAATTTATTAAAATAATATTTTTTTATTTAATATAATATGAAAACATAAAATAAAATTAATTTTAAATTAAAAAATTAATTTTTTATTTTAAGAAATGCGGTTTGAATTACATTCCCAAATATTGTCTAAAACAACAACCACATAGAGTTAATATATCATATTTGTTTACTTATTGATGTTTTAAAATCTGAAATATTTATAAATACAGCTATTTAATTTTTAGATAGTGGTTAATCATACGTTCAAGTTTATATTTTCTTTTCTAAAACTTAGAAAATATATGATTGATAGTAGAAGTCCTAACACCTGCAAAATAATTTCTTTAAGTGGGGTTTAGGAATCCTCGATAAAATCAGTGACTTTAAATAAAATATTGTAATAAATAAAATAAAAAGCTTTAAATTCTAAGAACAATAGTGTTTGTTCTTGTTTAGGTATGATAAATGTTCTAGAATAAAAATATGAATGCTTGGAGAAAAGAAATTGTGAATCATTTATTTGAGTAGTTCAGAGGACATTTATAATCCCTGAATTTTATCATTTTAATGATTGAGAGGGCTGGAGTGTCATTTTCATCTAATGACATTAATGAAAGATAAAAATCTCTTGCACATCATTAATGAAAAACAAATATCATTTTAATGGATTGAAAGGGCTGGAGTGTCATTTTCTTCTAATGACATTAATGAAAAATCTCTTACACATCATTAATGAAAAACAAATATTTCTTACACATCATTAATGAAATGAAAATGTGGTAAGCTCTTGGAAGACCTTTTGTACATCTATAGATATAGGGAGACAATTACTCTTGACATGAGTAGTTTATGTCAAAAATCTTAAGAATGAATAAACAAAGCCCTTAGACCAATTAAGCTTGGTGTGTAGCCTAGCCTAAGGGAAGTGGGTCAAGTAATTCGTCAGACTTATGTTCGTTTAGATTCAACACGTGGCTAAAACTAATAACGTTGGGTTTGGCAATTTACTATGTAACGACCCGACTTTTTCAAGTTCAAAATCACTGGAATTTTTTTTTAATCGTTCGGTTTTTGGATGTTTTTTCACCATATCATTCTTCAGATTTATCATTGCATTATGTTCATTAACAATGCACAATCTATATAGGATAACGTAAATCAACATTCTCATAGTACGGATTCTCAATACACGTGCCCATAATATTATATTTCCATACTCATAGGTTTATATTACATCATATCAACATACTCATAAAGTTATATTCTTGTTCTAATCTCGTTATCATCACGAGTTCATACAAGAGTGTCGAACAACAAGTTACACAACTAGTACTTTCGTTATCCTCACCTCATGTAATTTCACAACACGACATCCTCATTAGATGAATACCTCATATGTATATTCATACACATCATATCAACGCATTCGTACATTAACATCCGTGTTCAATTTCAATTTTTCATTACTAGTCTTTACCAAAAGGGGTCAAACAACTAATTGAGTGATTAACACGTCCATTCATGCAGAACTCATATCACTCATAACATGCGAATATATAGTTCTATTCAAAATGTGTGAGCCGTGAAATGAATTTCCTTACGCACATGTTGGTATGATGTCCCTGTTACAACACAAGATAATTTCAAGCATTATAGGCAATTTAAGAAAATATAATAAAGTAATATTAACGTTACATTTCATTCATGGACCAAAAGAGCATAAGTCTTTCATTTCTCCTTACTTACGTAAATACCACCGTTAATAATTCATCAATTACCGAGGCTAATTACAATACTCAAACCCGATCATTCATCTCGGATACCGTTAACCAAACTAATGTTATTCTCTATTTAAAGCATAACAATCGTAATTCTTTTCATATAGTTAGTATATACAAAACGTAGTATACATGAATGCATCAGTTCTTAAAACTAACTCATAACACTCAAATCCGACTATCTTCTTAGGATGTCATTCGCCGAAGCCAATCGTTTATTCATCTTAGTCATCCCCTTAGGATGTTATTGGTCGAAGCTAGTCATTTACTCATCCTGGTCATCCACTTAGGGTGCCATTAGCTGAAGCCTACTCATTTTTTTTTCATTTTGCCCATCCACTTTGGATGCTATTAGCCGAAGCTAATAATTTATTCATCTTGGCCATCAACTTAGGATGCCATTTGCCGAAGCTAATCAATCACTTGCCCGATCATCTATTCGGATGTCATTAGCCGAAGCTAATCATTTGTTCATCTCGGTCATCTGCTTTGGATGCCATTAGTTATAGCTAATCATTTGCTCATCCCGGTTATCCATTTATGATGCTATTAGCCGAAGCTAATCATCAACCAATCAAACGTTCCAGAGGCAGTTTGTGAAATCACTATAACATGGTAATATCCCTTGATTTGCTCATTCAAATGATTCATAACAATTTGACATTCACTGCAATATAATAACAGACCCTTCGTGGTACTCGTACAGACATTCTGTAATAGTTTAACATTTAGTAACATGATAATAGATCCTTTGTAATGCACAAACAAACATTCCATAACAGTTTATCATTCAGTATAACACAACAGTTTCCTTCGTATTACTCATCCAACCATTCATGACAGTTAATATTCAATACAATACAACAATAGATCCTTTGTAATGCTCATACAACCGTTCGTGATAATTAACATTTAGTATAATACAACGGTAGATCTTTCGTAATACATTCATCACAAACATTCAATATAATAAAACGGTAGATCCTTTGTAATACTCATACAACCATTCGTTACAATTACATTCAATAAAAAATACAATAGTAGATCCTTCGTAATACTCATACTACCATTCATCAGCAGCCCAAATTCATAATAGCCAATCAATATCTCATATTCGGTTTAATATTCATCATAACACCATAATATATCCACCTTAAATGGGTCATTTTAGAACATTAATGTTTTCGTCATTGTTTTAATATTCATCAAGAACTCGATCGACATTTCATAGTCATTTTGATAATCATCAAGAATTCAATCAAACACTTCATCGTCGTCATTGTTTCAATATTCATCAAGAACTCGATCAACATTTCATAGTCGTTTCGACAATTATCAAGAATTCAATCAAAGACTTCATCGTCATTTCATCATTCAACAAGGATTTAATAAAATATCATCATAAGTAAATCATTTCAAAACATTAACATCATACGAGAAGAAGGTGCAAACCACGTACCTGCTCCACTTGTGGGTTGTCCTTGTCCTAGCGATGGTCCGATCCTGGCCACACCACCTAAGACATCCATGGCCACAAGTCAATACATTGGCATCCTTAAATCACATTTATCACCATACTTATTTCAAGAGTTTATATGTTCACATTCAAGTATTCCACATTTTACACCATTATACAATGAAATTATTACAAGCATGTAAGTCATTTATACCTAAAGGATCTATTGTAGAAAATTGACAGCGAAATTGATTCACTGTTGGCCACCCAATTCGGTAGCAAAAACTGATTCGCTGCAGGCCCTACAGTTCAGCAGTGAAAACTGGTTCACTATAAGCTGCAGACTTCGGTAGCAAAAATTGGTTCACTACCGGCTGCACAATTCGGCAGCGAAAATTGTTTCGCTGCAGGCACCTCAATTTTAGAAGCAAATGCAACTTCGCTGCAGCCAACACGCTTTTGGCAGTGAATGCTAATTCGCTGCAGGCAACTTGATTTTGAAAGCGAATCACGCTTACGTTGTAGACAACACACTTTTGGCAGTAAATGCTACTTCACTGCGGACAATAAAATTCGGCACCAAACACCTGATTCGTTGCGGACAACACAATTTGGCAGCGAACACCTGATTGCTACGGACAACACCATGTTGCAGTAAACACCTTATTCGCTACAAACAACTCTAATTCAGCAGCGAACACAACACAAATTCAACAGCGAACACCTGATTCGCTGCGGACAACTTGAATTCGGCAGTGAACACCTGATTCCCTACGGACAACTTGAATTCGGCAGTGAACACCTGATTCTCTGCGAACAACAATTCGGCAACGAACACCCGATTTGCTGCCGACAACACAATTCGTTCTTTGGATCCAACAAAATCATACAATTTTAGCATTAACACACAAGCAAATTCAATTCCAGCACATACTTTGTCGTTAGATTCCTATTTCAGCTGTAGTATGCTTTAAGGCTACAAACACACATATTTTTTGCACTTAACATCCACCATCACATTTTCATACTAGTTCTTCAACCACATATGCAGAATTCATGACATCAACCCATTTATAATTCAGTTTCAGTTTCGTATAATTAAACAACTCTAACAAGATCATCATATTTGTTTTTTATCCCTTTAATCTATGTTCTGTCCAGCCCTCACCATGGCCGGCCACCTCTCTAAGTTTTTTACATTCAAAATTATACATTTCTTTTGTTAAATGTTTTGAAATTAGGTTCCCTATTCAACTCCATTTCCATCCCTCATCCTTGTCTAGTTTTCCTTAACAGTTGGTGTGAGAATCTTAGGTTATTTACTTTAGGTTTTCTTCTCTCTTTTTAGTTCTAAGGCCCCAAGAATAAGTGGAGGAGTAGTATGGTTCATACCTCATGAATTTAACAAGTTTAATGAAGGTTGTGGTGGCCTGCTCTCCCTCTCTTTTTTAGTTTTCTTCCTTCCCTTTTTTGTTGTCCAACCAGCCTCTAGGCTCCTCTTTCTCCTAGGTTTTTGGTTTTTTCTACTTCTTCTTACTCACTTCTCACTCCACGCTCAAGGAAAGTAGCATGTAGGCTGGTTGGGTTCAATTTTCCAGCTTGGAGGAAGGATATGTGTGCTGTAGTTATGGCTGCTACCGATTCTGGAGAAAGGTCTATGCTCTAGCTTCCACCATGTTTTCGATCACTTTTCCTTTCCTCTAGCTCTCTTCTCACCCAACACCCTAGGAGATCTGCATATAGCAGGTCAGTTTCAATCTTTTTTTTTGGAAAGAGGGAAAGGGTCTACTACATGCAGCTGGCTGATTTTGCCTTGGGAAAGAGGGAGAAGGTCTGCTACAGCTGGCCGCCCGTTTGGGGAAGAGGAAAGGTCACCCTCCCTCTCTCTTTACATTCATCCCCCTCTTAAATGAGAGGGGTGTGTTTGGGTGATGGATATCTCTAGTTCTTATCCCTCTTTTGAGCTATCCTAGACTGGTTCTTATTTCAATTCTCCCCTAGGATAGGCCAATCTAACACTAATTTTTTGTTGGGTTTTACAGTGCCGCTACCGATTCAGAAATCGGTAGCAAAAAACTGTGCCGTTTCCGATTAAAAAATTGGCAGCCAAAACTACATCGCTGCCAATTCAGAAATCGGTAGCAAAAAATTATGTCACCGCCGATTCAGAAATTAGCAGTGAAAACTACATCATTGCCGATTCAAAAATTGGCAGCCGGAAACTATATCGCTATCGATTCAGAAATCGGCAGTGATGGTGGAGTCATTTTGGCTTTACTTCTTTTTTTTTTGTGTTTACATGCTAGACCCGTGTTCTCTTAGACTTGGCACATGACTGAATTCAAGTATATTAGGTTTGACAGTTCGCTAAACTCCTGCTTACTTGGGCTCTGCATGTGATCAAGCCCAAATACGTTGGGTTTGAAAACTTGTCAAACACACATTTACTTAGGCTCAGTATATGGCCAAACTAAGTATGTCGAGCCTGACAGCTCATTGGACCCATTTATTGGTGGGTTACCACCTTGTTATTGGACCTTTTTAGACAAGGTTTTAGTTTTTTCACAAAGCGTCAAAAATATTAATTCATCATTTTCCTCCTAAGTCTTTATGCATTCCATATGAAAAGATTTGAAAAGTCTTTTGGAAGATAATCGATCAGATATGTCTTGTCTTCCCTAGAAAAATGGTATCTCCTCACATTAATTGTAAATGTTGCTAGGAAGGGTGCACAATCTTTCTTAGAAGACTATTTGATGCCGTGTATTCAAAGTTATATGCATTTAACCTTCATAAAGTTATAATGTGGTGCCACATGTCTTTCATTCACTGGTGGAAGTGAGAGATAGTGGCCTATATAAACCTTCTTCTTTCTCAATCTCATTTTTTACTATAGCCAAAAACTTTCTCAAAATTTTCTACATTAGGAGCTTAAAACGAGAATATCAAGTTTCTTTATCTTCTAGAGAAAGTCTTCTTCTAGGTAAATGCAAAAAACATTTTATTTTATTCTTCATTTCATGTACTTTGTAACAATGACTTCTAGAGAAGGCAATAAGATTAATTTTTCCAAGAAAGATTTTAATTTCAAACCTAAAACTAAAATCACTCGCTAAGGGTTGACTACCATTAGAATATGCCCTAGAAATAAATGTGATTTTGCTCAACCCTTTTCTACTGGAAGAGGGGATGAAATTGTCCCAAAAAAGGCTTCAAACCTTAAGGGATGACTAAGATTACCTAGGGATCCTTAGGACGAAGAGCAAAGCACAATATCGTATGAGCAAGTGTTCTTTGCTAACTCTAGGCAACTAAGGGATTTTGCAGTACTATTGCCTGAGGTGGATGACTGGGTTACCCATGTCACTAACAAACTTGTTGAGGGTGATTTTATCATTACTCCTCCTATATGCATATACGAGTTTGGGTACTTGTTTCAATTGTAAAGGTTTGTAAGGGATTTTACAGTACTATTGCCTGAGATGGATGACTAGGTTACCCATATCACTAACAAACTTGTTGAGGGTAATTTTATCATTACTACTCATTTATGCATATATGAGTTTGGGTACTTGTTTCAATTGCAAAGGTTTGTAAGGGATATATTTTGTTATTACAGTATGATTTTGGCTGAGCTCCACCCTAACAAGTGAACCACCTTGTTTATTTTTGATAAGATGTTGAGGATCTTTAAAATGGATCCTTCAATTAGAGTATTCAAACATTGCTACACATTGATCAGTAGTGCGGAAAGGGAGTCTTCCATCCCTTGGTTATTTACTTTTTCCACCAGGCTAAAAGGGTTTGTGAAAGGTACTTTCCAAGGTAAATCCACTCATGTAAAGAAATGGAGGGAAAATAGGTGATAGTGAAATTTGATGGTGTGGCTAGACCTTAGTTAGGCTATACTATTATCTAAGCTTGCCCTCACTTTTAAAGAGTGCCTTTTAGCGAGTGTGAATGATAAACCTGATCTCAATGAGGAGGATGAGAGGCGATATATAGTAGGTCATGTCAGCTCTAGACCAAGTATGAAATCAACTACATAATTGAATGACTATATCACCCTTTTGTTATTAGTATGTCATTTTCTCAATCATTTATTTTAGTTTAGCATTATTATTCATCATCTAACTTTTTCCTTGTACAAGATCCTTAGAAAAAAAACTAATTGGAAGTTCAGTGAGTTCACACCATTTATGCTTAGCCATGTGACTACTTCAACACCTAGTCGCGCCTCTTCATCCGAAGACCTTTTTATCTCCCTCTTAAAGGAAGTTCTTGTATCTAGGAGGATGGATACAAAAGAAGCTCCTAGAGGTGTTAAGAGGCTCCTAGTGGTTAGGTCTTTTCATTTAGAGGATGCTCTTTCAACTATGGTGGGGCCCTAAGTCACTATAAAGAAGAGTCGAACTATAGAGGGGAGTTAAACTCAAATATCATGGTGTCACAAGGCACCTACTCCCACCTCAGTCATCCTTGATGTTTCTCTCATTAAAAGAGACAAATAATCTTAGTTGCTTCTGAATTTGATGTGGAAGTGGCTACACTTTTATCTACATTCCAACTTCACCCAACCTAGTTCCTATGCTTACTGGGTCTTCAAGCCATGTGTTTTATGCCATGGGTGTGAAGGACTTCTTCTCCAAGTTAAACCGGATCATATTCCCCCTCTACTTTCCCAACCTCCATGAGAAGGAGAGAAGGATAATGAAGTCCTTCTTACATGGAAGGTCCACCCTCCCTTTTAATATCAACGCTCTGACAAACCCTAACTACTAGTGTCATTTGGTAATAAATGGGCAGATGGCCTTCCAGGTATGAATAATATTTTTATACAATCTTCATTTTATATGAACTAGTCTTTGATGATGATGATGATGATAATAATAATAATAATTAACTCATTTTGTTATTTTTGTTGTTGTTTAGACCTTTATGATATGTGCCCATTTGAGAAGTCAGTGAGGTGGGAAGAGAAGGGTTATGAAGGAGGCCATTGAGCAATACCGTGCTGATAAGACTAAGGTGTGTAAATTGAGGAAGGAAAAGGTTGCTAAAGATGCTTAGCTAAAAGTTGTCAAGGCCGCCCATGCTTAACTGCGAAAGGGAAACAAGGGTTAGGCCTACATCTTGAGCTCAATTGAAGAGAAGCTTGTGGAGGTGTATAACCAAATAGACGTTTTAGAGAAAAAGGTAGATGAGCTCAAATAATCTAAAAAAGCCTTTAGAGAGGAGCTAAAGGGAAAAGAAGAGGCAAATAACTCTCATATGAGGACAGAGACATTGAAGAATACTTCTCAAGGGTTATATGTTAAGTATGGAGAGTTTGTTTTTTTAAAAAAGACTATTGGGGACAAACTCTTTATCTCCATGTCTAATATGTACCTTTTCAACCTTTATAAAGGAATGCATATGAACTTCAGTGAGTCCTTCCCTGATGAGGTCCCTAACTTCGAGGATGTCTTCTCTATAAGAGCTTTGGTGGCCAAGGATGATGTTTATCTTACCCAAGAGTCAGGATCAGACATGTAAAAATCCCTTTTAAGCATAAATAATTTGTATTTCTTTTATTTTGTTTACCCTAATCATATAGGGCTTTTCATCATGTATTGAATATTATGACTTTAAGCCTTGGATTTGGCCCTAAGGCATTAAATATTTATTTTGATATATGTTTAGTTACATTGTGTATTATTTCATTCTTTTCTAAGTATGAATATAAGGCTTATTGATGGATTTAAGACTTCTCTAGGTGGTTTGTATTAGTGTAATCTTATTTAGCCTAGATGGGTCCAACGCCCATGCTTGGGAAAAATTTAGGAATTTAGTGTCGCGGGACGACGTCAAATGATGAATTAGCCTCCTAAGAGGTATTGAAAAGGAAAGGGTTTTGACTATAATCATAAAGTTATGATTATAAGATTCAGGAGTCACCACCTAGTATTATGGTTACTATGAAACCTATGGTCTGTGAGAATTCGGATAAGGGACTAGTTGTGCAAGGGGAAGACTATGAAACCTATGGTCTGCGAGATCTCCCTTCGTGAGAGAATCTCTACCTTATTGGGTTAAATCCTAATCATTCTAAGGTCTAAATTTATCATCACATTTGTTTCTTTGTATTTTCAACACCTAAGGTTATACTCAATTGTGTAGTTTTACACTTCAAATATTAAAGTCTAAAGCTACATCTTAACACTTTGAATATAAAGTGAACAAAATGATTAATGAAGGATTTTTTATATTTTGGTAAAATCTTAACGGATAATCATAAATTGGTTATAATATCCATTTTACTAAAGTTTTTGTTTTTCTTCTGAAAATACGCTTGGAAAACTTTTAGGATTTGGTTATATGCACAAAAACAAAATATTTTTGTTTTTATTTTTTTTTCAAAAAGGAAATTAATTTAATTTTTTTTAGTTCTCAATTTTTTTTTAAGAAAGTTTCGGAGAAAATCGAGTATTTTAATATCAGATCTATATCTTACAATGTAAATATACAGCCCGATATTATACAAAATTGTTTGAAAAACATGCGACAAAATCACAAATATTTTGAAATGACCATTGTAAAGTTTTTGGATTTTTTTTAATTATATATTATTATTATTAAATATAAATTGAGCCGGATTCGGCCTAGCTATTTGGTCTGGGCTGGGTCGACACAAGTCCATCCTGACTAAGTCGGTGTGGGCTGACTGACGGCCCAACAAACCCTTCTTTTTATTTTTTGGGTAGGCTAGGCCCAACGCAAACACATGAGATGGGCTGAAGCGAGTCCACTCCACTATGCAAATTAATTAAGCCTCCATTACATACAAAATTTGCATGCAGGAGCTGACGAGGAAGTGGTGTGAAAAAGAAGAACATAAAGACAAAAGGGAAGGCTTACCTGGCTGGAAAAGTGGCCAGCGACTTTCTTGATGGTGTTGGGTAGCTCGATGTGTGACCGGTGAAGACAACGGTAGCAGAGACATGGCAAAAAAAAAGGGAAGGAAAAATGGGGGAGAGGAAGGAGAAAAAAAGATTGGGCAGAAGCTGGTTTTTTAACCGACTTTGGCTTCTAATTTGTTCGTGCTCAGACCATGGAATCCAACTCTATTTATAGGGGCGAAAGAGGAATATTTTATCTTTAATGGTGCAAAATCATGGCCCTTCATTCAACTCCAAAGTATCCCAACTGTTAGCTCAAAGTGACCATCATGAATTGTCAAATTTGATAGTTGAAGGTTGTCTAAGTTGGCATTTTTAGGTCGGCGTCATGACCGTTGTGTTGTCAGTCGACCATACCAGGGTGTAGTCAAATGTTAGACATTCATTTTTATACAAATTCTATCAAATTTGATGGAGAGATGAAGTATTAAATGCCCTTGAAAAATAACCCCTCAGGTATTCTTTTCAGGTGAAAATTGAAGAAAATGATGAATGGTAACCAAAATGTCGTTGTTTTGATAAAGTTCAATTTAGTCATTTGATTTGTGATTTCTCTTAATTACACTATTGATTGACTTCAAACTTCCAAATTTATGTAATTTTGCCCTTGCTAAACTTTAATTTCAGCCCCAAATTGTAGTGCCTTTTTCACATTAGATCTTGGTCTTGGATTTCTTTAATTTAGTCCGTAATTGACCATTAAACTTTCAAATCTCGTCAATTTCACCCATGATTTCATTCAATTTTGTCCCCATAGTTCAACGTCTTTTATATAAAGGTCATTGACTTCAAATTTCTTCAATTTAGCCCTTAATTGACCCTAAAACTTTAATTTTATTGTGATTTTACCCCTGATTTGAACCAATTGACTTTGTAATAATTAAATTTGGTCTCTTAAAATTTTAATCTTCTCAATTAAGCCTAAAATAGGCCCCCAAACTTAATTTTTCACCAATTAAACCCCTAATAAAATTAATTTGATCCATTTAATGTAATATTCCCATTCGCAGGATCAAACAACGCAATTATACTAATGAAAATTATGGGTATTTTTTTTATCTACTGAAATTTCGGTAGAGTCTTAGTAACGACCAGAATTTTTCAAAGCCAAAATCAATGGATTTTATTTATTTATTTAAGTTGTCGATACTTCTCACAATGACATAAAAAAATAATTTTTGTAAATCAACATTATCATGAAATGGATACTCAATGCATATGCCCATAATATTATATTTTCATATTCCTACATTTACATTACTTCATATTAACATACTCAGGAGTTTGTATTATTGTTCTAGTCTTGTTATCAACACGAGTTTATACATGAGTGTCGAACGACAATTTTACACAACTAGTACTTTCTTTCATACGATCCTCATATGAATTCACAACACAACATCCTCATAAAAACGAGTACCATATAAATATATTCATGAAATCATATCTATATGTTCTCACATCCACATCCATGTTCCGTTATAGTTTTCATTACAAATCCTTACAAAAGTGCCAAATGACAAATATTCAACATAACACCTAAGACATACTATTACATAGCACCTTTCAAAATATGTGAACCCGTGGAACGATTTTCCTACACACCTTGATTGTGTGATGTCCTTGTTACAAAAACAACATAGATACAAGAATTGTAAATAATCTAAACATAATAATAACAACTAGAAGGACATTATCGTTACTTTCCATTATCAACTGAAGGTGAGTACATTCTTTCATTCACTTCTCATATACATTGTTCAATCTTCATTATTTTGCTAGATGTATTATCCTCATTCATATGCCCCAACCTCTCCATAGTAGTGGTGGGGCCAAAGTTTAATCTTCGGTCGGGGTTAATTACTTCACCTTAACCCGGTCATCCACCTTGGATGCTTTTTACCGTAGTTAATTGCAATATCTAAACTCGATCATCCATCTCGAATGCCATTAACCAAAACTAATCATAAAAGTCAAACCCATCATCTCTTATGAATATCATTAACCGAAGCCAATCATCATAATCAACTTGGTTATTCATCTAGGATGTCATTTACCAAAACTAATCATCAACCATAACTCGGTCATCCATATTGGATGCCATTAACCGAAGCTAGTCATCAAGCACAACCCGGTCATCCATCTCGGATGCCATTAGCTGAAGCTAATCATCAATCACAATCAACATTTCATAATTGGTTTGACATTCGTCAGCAGCCTAATTTCATAACAGCTCAATTAACATCTCATAGTTGGTTTAATATTCATCACAACATAATAATATATCCTCCTCAAACAAGTCATTTCAGAACATTAACATTTTCATCATCGTTTCAACATTCATTAAGAACTTGATCAACATTTCATAGTCATTTCAACATTTGTCAAGAATTCAATCAAACATTTCATCTTCGTTTCATCATTCATCAAGGATTCTATAAATCCCATGAAATAAATGTTTGCGTAAATTGCAAACTAAATAAATGGAAAATAAAAGCGAAGAAATTCATGTATAGATTTAAATAAAAACAGGAATTCAGAAATTTTCAGATATAAATTTTCAGACGAAATATTGAGGGTTGGATTAAATTAAAGAAAATAAACTAAACTAAAAAGTTGAGGGGTGTAATTATAAGAAATGAAAAGAGGTATAACTTAATTATAAGAAGAAAAAGATGTGGGGGCAAAAGTAGTACACTTAAAGGAAATGCAATCGAAGTGCAAATAAGAGAAATTATGGGGTATAAATACCCCTCTCCCTTGCTCATAAAAAATCTACAACAATATTAAGAGAAAGGGAGAGAAGTTTTTAAATTTATTCTTGGCAAATCAAGAGAAAAATACCAAAATTCCAAGAACCCATCCAAGATTAAGGGTTTATAGGTAGAATAAACACTTATGGGCAAGAGATTAACAAGAAAATTTGAACAAAGAAAGAGGAGGGAGGGCCAACTGCCATAGGAAAAAGGTGGAGTTGAAAATTTTCGACTGGTTGAAGATCGAGACTTTGATTAGTACCAGGTAAGGAGTTCTAAACATGGTCCTATAAGTCATTTCAAATTTGATTACGAATTGATACCTTAATGTTGAATTTTAGATTAGGTTTCTTAGACTTGAATTGGGGAAAATATGTTAATTGTTAAAATTAAGTTAATTCATGTGTTGTATGTGATTGGGGGCATGAAATCATGATGATTTATCAAAGAAAATGTATAGGTAATTAAGTAAGGGTGGTCGGCCATATGAAGAGAAAATGGGGGAATTGTGGTTTTTCCTTATTGAATTTATTATAATAGGTTTTTTTTTAATGAGAATATGCGTATGAATTGAATGAAATTAGCATGAAAGGAATGAGGAAACTTTTGGTTCCTTAAGGCCATGCTTTCAACCAATTATGCATCTAAGGGGGAGGATGTTTAATTTGACATATTTAGTTTGATGACGTGTGTTTAATTGTATCGAAACAAGGAAAAATACATGTTAAAATAGCAAGGATTTTTTTTAGAAGAATATTATTCAGAAAGTTAGTAGAATCGATAAATAGAGTAAATTGGCTCATAAAAGGTATTTTTGACACTCTTATATAGTATGTGATATGGTTAGGGATTGAGATAAAAGATGGAAAGTTGAATTGTGGATGTTGTGTGTAAATGGAAAAGTTGATGAATCTAGACAGATTCATCTCCTGACTTTTATAGAGAACTTGGGTAGGAGGATAGGGAATTAGGATCAGGTTCCTTCATATGAATTGTAGTTTTAGATGTTGAATAACTAAGGAAATTTGTCTTACTCAATTTGGAGCTATAAGGCTCTAGTTATGGGTCACCAACCGAGAATGAGTCATGACAGACCCTATAGAGTAGTAGGTCTGATTCGTTATGAGTCACCAACCGAGAATGAGTCATGACAGACCTTACAGGGCAGTAGATTTGATTCGTTGATGAGTAATTTTGAGTGTCGTGAGAGCAGAATTGGGTTCTCATCCCTTCAGAAGACTTGTAGCCTCATGTCTTAGCTTTCCAACGATACCAACCTTGTTTGAAACAGAGTCCTAGAACTTCAGATATAGTAAAAAAATCCGAGGAGAGGTTGGAATGCGACCTCTGTTGGCAGATTCAGAAAGCCACTAAAGCGATTATTTAGACGCGTTAAGGGTGAAAATTGAGTCTTTTCCTTTCTGGAAACATATGATATTACATCTTAACTTCCAAAAGAAATGAGCCATGTTTGAAATGGAAATTTATAATGATAACTATGGTCGGATAAAGAATGACAATTAATGGGTGTAATGAGAAAAACGTAAGATATAAAGAAAGGAATAATTGAAAGAAAGACTTATATTGGCTGTTAATATGGTTATTATGAATGTATCCTTGAATGAGGATAATTTATGAGATGTGCCTATGATTATAAGAGGGACCACAAGCGTGGTGCAGCAGCAACAAAGCACAAGTAGAACTTCTACTGCAGGTAGGTGATCTAAACCTATGCTTCTTAGTTAATTTTCATGATTTAATATGTAATTGAGGTTAAATGTGAATTAACGAATGTTAGATATTATATGAAAGAATGAAAGTTTGCGTAATGATATTGTTATTTTGGGTAGCATCCCGAATGTATATGTGTTCAAGGTGAATGGTCTTTCATGTGAATTGCCAAGTGATGGAAGTATCGCTAACATAGAAGATATGACAAGTGTGATATGTGGAATAGACTGGCATACATTTAGTTTAAGTTAGGATCCCGGGTAAGGGGATCACCATGCATCGATGCTTATAAGGCATGGACTAGCATACAATTAGTGTATGTTAGGATCCCGGGTAAGGGGATCACCATGTATCGGCTAGCAAATGTATGTTAGGATCCCGGGTAAAGGGATCACCATGCATCGCCTAGCATATATTTAGTGTATGCAAGCGTCCCGAGTAAGGGGATCGTTATACATCGATGCATATAGGGTGATGATCATACCAATATGTTAGGATTCCGGGTAAGAGGATCACCATGTATCGATTAGCAAATGTATGTTAGGATCCCGAGTAAGGGGATCACCATGCATCGGCTAGCATATATTTAGTGTATATATGCTTAAAAAGGTGGTATCGACAATGTGTTAGGCAGAAATAGATGTGGTTGATTTTATGAAATCTCGAATGGAAGTTGAAAATGGGAGATGAAAAAGTTTTAGTAGTTGAATGAGAAAGAGTTTCAATGGAAAAAAAATGGGAGAAGTGAATAAAATAAGAATACATGTCTACCTATTTAAATTATTGGATATTTATGTTACTATGCTTATTGTGATATTCATGTTTTAATAATATATATTTTGTTTCAGGACCATTGTATGTGCGGTAGGAGTAGATTTTAGCTTTTGCTCATCTTTTTGTTATGTAGTCTAGGGAGTATATCTTTGTATTTTGTAATATTAAAACATTTGTATAACTTAATTTGTATAACTAATGTTTAAACTTGAATAAATAAACTTAACTCTAAAATTCATATAACCCTGTTCCATGTATGCGTGTTTATCTTGTTTATCCTTCTATAATGATATTGTTGTTCAATGTATGTTATAAATATTATGGTTGAGATGATGATGATGTTTGTGGGATTGAGACCCAGAATGATTGGGTCGTGATTAAGTTATAAGATGTGGGATATTAGAAGTGTAAACAAGTTATATGTCGATAACTTGGGACCTCCCGGTATAGGAGAAGGAGAGACTCTGCTGAAATTTTGGTAGACTTTTATAAAAAAATTATATATATACCATTTGATATGTGACGGGTGTTTTGTTCTGGATAAGGGGATGTCACATTTTGGTATCAGGGTCCAGGTTGTTATTCCGGGGACTAGAATATTGATACGGTTTTGAAATGTGTTTCAGGATGGTTAG
>Ga0325414_1001680_pt1 | contig 21680 bp, 20 predicted proteins | sample PopdelMetagenome_8_FD_206183 | JGI IMG/M metagenome (GOLD analysis project Ga0325414, IMG submission 206183) | Populus deltoides microbial communities from Bellville, Georgia, United States - Leaf-PdKOR-R3 | ecosystem: Host-associated > Plants > Phyllosphere > Phylloplane/Leaf | place: USA... | reverse complement strand
CTTTTGTTGTGCAGAGACCGGAGTGTACTCTTTTTTGATGGTCAGTGTTTTAAGTGCCCGCTATTTTTTTGTTTTTCGTTTTTCCTTTCTGTAGGATGTCCTCAGCATCAAATATTGGCTTGTTTTTCCCCCCCTCATTGTTCCTAATATAAACTTTCAAGTCTTGCTTTGCCTACAAAGCAGGGTGCCTGATTCTATTTGATCTCGATCCCAAACAGTTTTGCATACGTTTTGGTTGCCTGTGCTAGGAACGCGTGGTGAAGCTGTTCGAAGAAAGTGAAGATGCAGGCTTGCTGCTGGTTGTTGATGTTAAAACTTGGTATCGTGGTAATGGTGTTTAATATTATGATCACAGTTATCTGAAACACTAAATTTTATTTTTTATCAAATTTAATGCTATACTTGTTTTTACACTTGTTAGTCTGTCCAGTCTTCCAAGTTCAGTAAATTGTGAGTCAATATAAAAGCTGATCTGCCAATCGATTTGAAAATAATCCAGTCAAACAGATAACTTGTGACGACATTTTCTGTCCAGAAAATGATGACCCAAACAGCACCTTCATCAAAAGCATCTGACTCATCGGACTGATATCCGCAATTCAAAGGTCCTCTCTGTGACTTTACCACCAACAACTTCTGACTGCATTTGCCATGAGTGTCAAGGTCACCTTCATCCATGTCTTGATTTTTGAGTAGTTTTCTTGGGCTTGAAATTAAATCCGAAAACAAGATTGATAGTAATATAAATAACACTCGTGTTCAAATAACCTAAACAATCTCTGAACATGCAACCAACATGGCTTTATATTCATGATCAATCAAAGATTTGGAAACTCAATCATGCTTTTTACCTTTTCAAGATATCAAGAAATCACTAAGAACAGAGTAACGGGTATCAAGATATTTTACCTAATTAGCATCACTAAAGATAATAAGACAAATGTAAAATGTAAAAACTATCTGGGAAGAATAGACTGTAGCTAAAAGAACCAAATTGATATCATATGATGTGGTAAATAACTACCAAATGTCAGTGACATGGAGATTGCATGAATTGAATTGACTGATTTGCCGAACTGCAAAAAAGATATTAGACCGAGTAATATTGAGATAATTCAAGCTGCCAACTAATTATTGAAATAGAGTATGATCAGGAAAAAGATTCCCTTCTCGATGTCAACACTTAACATTCACCTCCAGAGAAGTATCCATTGGAGAAGAGTCTTAAAGACCAGCTAAAGAAATCAAATCCTGAGCATATTTTGATGCAAAAACTCCCCAGAAAAAAGTATAATGAACCAAGGTCTTTCATGTGAAAACAATCCTAAAAATGTTGTCGAAGGTTCTTAATCAATAAAGAATCAGTTCTCACAATAACAATGTCATCCATATAAATAAATAGGAGAAAAAAACTAGTAGATGACTTGTAAAGAAATAACAAGATATTTGCTTTGCATAAAAGAGAAGCGAATCAAGGTAGATTAGAACTTGTTAAACCATACTCGGGGAGCCTGTTTCAAACCATACAAGGACCTTTTCAAGTTACACGCAACTGATGTAAGGGGGAGAACAAACCAAATGGAGGTTTCATATATATTTTTTTTGAGATCACTATAAAGAAAAACATTTTTGATGTTCATTTGATGAATGGGCCAACCTTGAGAAGCAACAATGACAATAATGGTACGCATTGTAATTATTTTCACAACTGGAGCAAAAGTCTTCTCATAGTCCACTCCATACTCCTGTTTATTTTCAAGAGCAACCATTCGTGCTTTTAAATTGATCTAGAGTTCTATTAGAGAGAAACTTAATTGAGTACACTTATTTACACCTTTGGGCTTAACAATTGAAGGACAAGAAATAATTTCCTATGTATGGTTATTCTGAAGAGCCAGAAGTTCCTTTTGCAGTGCTTTTTGTCAACACTCATGCTTAACAATTTATAAGTAATATGATGGAACATTAATAGTTGACAAAATAACTGAAAAACCATACTGATTAGAGGGATGGAATACTCTAATAAGCATAAAAAAGTAGACTTATAAGGAGGAGACACGTAAGCAGTCTTAAGAGCAATCTTAGGTAGTGGAGCATTTTATACACATTTTGTGGCTTGAATCGTTAAAAAGATGATAAATCCTTAAACTTAGGAAGAATTGGAGCAACAAAGAAAGATTCAACATAAGTCGAGAAGAAATATTGATTGCCAAAGAAAACAACATTTCTAAAAATATAAAATTTGTTACAGCTTAAATCATAATAAACAGAACCTTTGTCAGAAACACTATAACCCAAAAAAATACATTTAGCAGACTAAGTAGAAAGTTTGTGTTGTTTATGAGAAGGCAAATAGACAAAACAAACACAACTTATAGCTATGAGATTTATTGTACATATGATAGTACGATGAATTAAAATTTAACACCTGAGATGACATTTTATTTATTAAATAAACTATAGTAGCAAAGCTTCAACCCATAATTTAGATGGTACAAAAGACTTAATCAATAAGGTCTTAGTGATATCTAAAAGATGACAGTTCGTAAGTTTAACAATCTTATTTTATTGTGGTGTATAAGGACATGAGAGATGTGAGACAACATCTTTTTTTATGCAAGAAATCATGAAGTTCATGAGACATATATTCCCCACCCGAATAAGATCTCAATATCTTAATACAAGTAGAAAATTGAGACACACCTAGATAAACTGACTGTAATTATTAATAAATATCATAACGTACTTGTAATAAGCATGAGGAATAATTGGTGTAATTGTAAATCCCAGTTATAATTTTACTGGGTTATTAAAATATGAGAAATTTAACCGATAGTAAAATGGGTTAAATTAAATTAAAAAAACTTAAATCAAGATAAAAATGGTGAAATTAATGAAATAAAAAGTGAATATAGCACTAAATTGTTAAAAAGAAAAATTTTGTGGGGACAAAATGAATAAGTAAAACCAAGAGAGGTCAATGTTCAAATAACAAAAGGTTAGGGGTTTATGTACAAATGATAAGAAGGGATGAGGGTAAAGGTGTAATTAATAAGAAGATAGCACTATAAATACCATTCTATTTCTCTCTTGTGGTGACTTGCAAGAACAAGAGAAGGGTTAGGGTTCTTTGATCTTTTCTTCTTATTCCTTGATGAAATCTACACCAAAATGTTAACCTAGAGTGATTAAAAAGAGTCAATAAGTGATAAAAAAAAAGAAGATATTTGGGTGGTTTAGAGACTTTAGAGAGAGGTTGGAGAGAAGACATATTGATGGTAGAAACTTCGACGGCTATAACTCCAACTTCTACCATTGGATCAGAACGATATTTGGATATGATGTTCTCCTCCATGTCTTATACATTCGCACCAGAGGGATCTTCTATATCAGTCTCCGTTTGAGAGATATCATGGGAGGAAAATTTATGGGAAAAATACACTTCTGGATAGTCTTAGTCGCCAACTATTTTCTCCTCCATTCACCGTTGGATCGAGCTATAATTTGGATGCGTGGTTCGTCCAGATGCTATCTAGATTCTAAATGGTGGAGATCAGAAGAAAACACTCCAAAAAAAAGTTGTGCTTCTTACATAATAGTTCTGCAATGTTTAGGTCAGTTCAGTTAAACCCAAGTTTCTGGAAATTTCACTGTTGGATGAAGTTGATATTTAGATATGTTATACTTATAATAATGAATTACAATTTGACCGTACGGATTGTTAGGAATATTATTTTTTTGTTATTTATGGTTGTTTTAAAATGCTTTCTGTGATAGCCCTGGAAGTCTATGTTAGGGAGCCTAAATACCATTCTAGTGCTTTATTTCATTTGGGGGCTATTTCGGTTCACACAGAACCAATTTTGACAGTAGTTTCAAACACCCATAAATAACAAACAAATAATATTCTAGACAATCCATGCGGTCAAGTTGTAATTCATTATTATAAGTATAACATATTCAAATATCAACTTCATCCAACAGTGAAATTTTCAGAAACTTGGGTTTAATCGAACTAACCTAAACATTACAGACCCACTGTGCAAGAAGCATAACTTCTGTTTGGACTGTTTGTGTTTGATCTCCACCGTTCCAAATTCAGATAGCATCCGTAAGAACAACATATCCCAATTATAGCCTAATCCAACGGTGGAAGAAGGAGAGAACGATCGACGACTGAGACTGTCCAGAAGTGTATTTCTCTTAGAAACATTCCTCCCATGATATGTGTCAAACAGAGACTGATGTAGAAGATCCCTCTAGTGAGAATGTACAAGACATGGAGGAGAACAATATATCCAAATATCGCTCTGATCCAACCGTGGAAGGTGGATTTATAGTCATCGAAGTTTATGCCATCAATATGTCTTCTCTCCAACCTCTCTCTAAACTCTCTAAACCACCAAAATATCTCTCTTTTATCACTCATTGACTCTTTTTAATCACTCTAGGTTAACATTTTGGTGTAGAGTTTATCAAGGAATGGGAAGAAAAGATCAAAGAACCTTAACCCTTCTATTGATTTATGTTTTATTGGATTTGGTTGTAAACCGATATTTTAAGTTATTATACAATTTTTTTTTGCGAACTCAATTATGTATTTGTATACATTTATGTTATTCCCTTTTATCAATCCATTTATATGATAGACTAATATTTAAGAAAAGTCATTGTGCTTATTATTTGTGAATGTGATATATGGAAGGATTGAATGGTGTGTGTGATGGTTTAATGGAATGTTTGGCTTGCTGAGAAGCGAGGATGTTACAGTAATATCCCAAACATCACTATGAATAATATTAAAGCTCATTATAGCACGGCTACCAAGAAAAGTGAATGGAAGGGTTTTATTCTTCCCTAATTTACATGTATAATAATCAAATAGAACATTATGAGAAGAAAATTGATCTTTGTTTCCTAAAAAACCAGAGTTTAACAAACAAGACAAAACAATAAAATTTGGATGGCCTAAACATTTATGCCACACTTCACCTTTATTTTTAACAGTATTACAAGTAAAAGATAGAAAATGAGAAATTGAAAAATACAGTGGAAATAGTCTTTCAACTTTAAGCCTCTTCATGATCACTGTCCCTAATACCTACTCCTGCACAAAATAACCATCACGAGAAAAACACAGATTACAAAAATTCTCCACCAATTGACCAACCAAAATATGTCTGGCAGACAACTTTGGTAATACAAACGCATTTTTAAAAGTTGGATTGATATACCTAACCTTAGTAATATGTATATGACCTCTGTTAGCAACCTGAATCTGTGATGAACCATGACACATACGAATATTTTTAAGCATACTAGATGAGTTGGTCATATGATTTGAAGTGGCATAATTAACAAGCCAACATTGATAATTAATATTATTACCTTATAGCTTTAAGGCTGAAAAAGATGAAGCAATCATTTGATGTACCATTTTAAGAGTAATAATACCATATTTAACTATTATGTATGGGTTGTCATACGTTGTAACTAGAAAAGCATTGATTTCATGATTTTGAGGATGAGGGGGGCACTTCTTGATAATATGTCCTTTGTATTTGCAATAATTGTATAACTTCTTTCTACAATTGTTACAATGTTTTCATATTCTTTGCAACTATAACACTGTATATTACTCATATTCCTACCCTTCTCTTTTATTTGAGCCATAAAAGCAACTGTAACATAATTTTTTTTACGTGAAAAAGCCTTATGTAACTTTTCTTTGAGCTATAAAAGCAACTGTAACATAATTTTTTTTACGTGAAAATGCCTTATGTAAGGAGATGTTGCTTTTTGCAAAGTAATTCCCTAAAACAAATATCTAAGAAGAGCAAAGATTTCAGTTCATTAAGTTTGAGTGAATAATCTCAAATTCAAATCATAGTTTTATTAAAAATTGATCACGCTTGCTTTAGGTATGAACTTGTTGAACAATAGAGAGAGATTTAACGGGCACTTTGACATAACCTATATTAGTATATTTTGCGTATAAACTCTGAAAGCCAAAGTTGTAATCCCTGATGGAAAGGCTGCCTTCAAAATAATTAGAAATTTCATTTTATAATTAATAACATCTAGCACTGTTTTCTTGAGAGTAAACCTTTTTTAGGTACTCCTACATGGCTTGTGCTATCATGCATGGTCTTAGATCAAAAACAATATTAGGGTTAGCAAACTCTAAAATCCAATACATTATCCGAGCATCTTTGACCTTCTATTGAAGTAACTTTATATAATCATTGGGAGCTAGATCACTCCCATCAACATGATCCCATAATTCTTTCCCCATGACAAGTACTTAAAACTAGAATTCCCAAGTTGAATAATTTTTTCTAGTGATTCGAACACTAAGCAACCCAAAATTGTTTGATGTTATCTTCTCAATAAACACAATAAAACCATAACAATCAACCAAGACTATAAGAAAATGCAAGATCCAAGAGACTTACTGATTGGCTATTAAAAAAACCAAAGAAAAACCAAAACAAGATAGTGAAATACAAATTCAGAAGTGAAACTCTAATACCATGTCAAATTGGCTAAATGACTTTTCTCTATGTGAGTTTTTTTCATTAAATAGAAATAATTCAGATTTACATCCCACAAAATAAGATACTATTAATTACATAAATATTGACAATAATTAGATAATACTAACTATTTGACTTGGGCTCTTTTAAATTTTTTTTTTTTGTCTATGTAAGCTTTTCAGATGCATTTTTGTAGCTAAAAAAATTATAAGTGGATGTAAAAAAAGTTTATGAATATATGTAATCAAATAAATCAAGAACTATGTACGTTAATAAATGAAAAAAAAAATCATTAATGATAACTAAAAATAACACTGGAAAAATCAAAAGACATGTATAGATCAAGATATTTAATCGTACAAAATAAAATATATACCTAATTGTGTTTGCTAAATTTATTTATGAAAATATTTTTTTATTCAATCAAATGATAATATAAATAGACATATATATTGAATTGATTGAATAAAATAATAGGAAAAAATACTATGCAATGTGGCACATATTTAAAATATTATCTGAAAATAAATATTTTTTATTTTAAAAAATAAATTTCATTTATAAAAAATATTAAAAAGAGCTATAACCAAAAAGGGCAAAAAGAAACCCCTGGTGCTTGAGCCTATTGCCTAGTACGCTTAGGGTATTGCAAGGAAAAGCCCAGTCATATAGGTGAATCGGACCTTCAAGCCCAGACTCGTGCGTGTGGGCTTGTTTTTACTTCTTTTTTTTTTAAAAAAAATACATAGATAATATTTCATCGGCGAGTTGAGATTCCAGCCATCACTATGGTGGCTGGAAAAACTGGGTCGTGTATCTTTTATCATAAAAATCCAATTTTTAAGCCAATTCAACCCTCGTCAACTCCCTTGTAGCACCTATTAACAAACCTATTAACCTAAAAAATACCAAAAAAGATTAAAAAAAACCATCCATTTTGGTGGTTAGCAATGACTTGAACGACGACTTTCCCTCTCATTATCAAAATCTAGCAACCCCTCTCTCTCCTCTCCTTAACCAAGAACTGAAAAATAATACAAATAAACTTTTGTATTAAAAGTGGTTTTTTGAAATTTTAAGAGACCTAAATTGTATAAATTATGTTGTTTTTAAAGATTGAGGACCTAAGTGTATAATATAAATAAAAAATTTTTATTTTTAAAAATAAATTTCATCCATACAAAAGATTAAAAAAAAAAGATTTCTAGATGAATAAAAAAAATCACTTCAAAATTAAATACACACAAAATAATTTTTTAAAAAAGCTTTATAAAAAAATGTTAAATAAGCAAAAAAATAACAAAATTCACAAATGAGTGATATTGATTGAATCATAACTTTAAGAATTATTTTAAAAAATGAAATTAAAAAAAGGTATCAATTATAGGAAAAAGCAAAATTAGAAAAAAATAGCCCTAGTGTTATGGCACAACTTGTCAAACCCGTGATCCGGGTCATGAACTCAACCAAGTTAAGTGGCTTGTTTCTCTCTCTTTATATATATATATATATATATATAAAAGAAAAGAAGAATATAAACAGATTTCTGATGTAAATGAACAAGGCAAGACCAACAATGTCAAGATCCTTAATCAAATACAGAGCATACTTAAATATAACAAGAATAAAAAGAACAAAAACAGATATAACAAAAATGTAGATAAAAATAAGATTATCTTACTTAAATTTATAACGAAAATTAATACAGGAGATATTGGTTATAGAGGAGAACGGAGATGGGTTACAGATATGAGTTACAGGGGAGAGTAAAATTTTCTGGGGAAAAAATTAGTCTATCCTCTGAGGTTGTAGGAGTCTCCTTTTTATAGACGAGTTGCCATGGAAGAAACCAAAACATCTTGTTGAAAAGTTTGGAGATGCCTTCAGAACCCATGTGAACCCATGTGGTATTGTCTGCCTTGATTTGGAAATGATAAAATGGAAGATACCCATGTTTTTTATGGGACTTTCATTTGTTGTCTACTTGCTATCGACATTTGATTTGTATGTTTGTAGTAGCAGGTAATATTTGTAGAAAAAGCCTAAAACAAATGGGCTTTTTAGCAAAGAGACTCAAAACAGGTGAGTCAAAAAGATATGAGTTCTAAACAAATGAGCCTGAGAAAGTCTGAAATACTTTTTTTTTAATATCGCTTGATAGGTGGCAAGATACCAAAGCAGTCATCTTCATTATCATCTCCAAGGGAAATGGTAAGAGATATCGAGCCAGGTGAGCTGGAGTGGGACAAGACTGTTTTTGGATCTTAGCTTTGTATATTGCGTTGTACTATTTGTAGGTATTCCTCTTCAGTTCTAGCAGAGGCAAGGAGAGCTGCCATTTGAGCCTTTCGGGCTAGAAACTTTGATTTAGGATGATGATTAATGATGTGAGCCGTTTGATGTTTTTGTAACCATTCCGTAACAGTTAATTTGGAACTTTTGGACTCAACTGCAAAGGAATCCCACCATTTAATTTTGAATTTCGGAACAAGTACTGGATGTCCATTCTGTAGATTATAGTCATAGAACCAGGAACATACCCATGGAACAAAAAGTTTTGTACAGAAAATGAGAAAGGGAGGAAACTTTCTTTCAGAAGGGGTTGGTTGAAAATTATTTTTGAAATGGAGGTAACCATTTTCAACCAGAGGATGGTCTTTGAGGTAGTCAATGTGACAACCATAGTAGTTCCCCTATTTGAGGAACCAGAGGGGAAGGTTTTTAGTATTCATTGTATTATGGAAGTAGAAAAGCCAAGAATAGCTATGGTTGTGATTTTATAGGAGGAAGGCATTGAACCATGCCTGTTGGTAATCCCAATACGTATAGGTAATATTGAAGTCCTGAGGATTTGTACGGAAGTGTATGGGAAAGGAGAGATGTTGATGTAAGGGTTGCCTCCAATCTTTAGGGTGAATAACTTTGTGAATGATGTATGTAAAATATGTGGGTTCAGTGTGATCAGAATGTAGTTTGAAGTGTTTGAACTTGATAGAATTGGTAATCTCAAAGATGGTGGCATAGTAGGATTGTGGTTTGGCTAAATTCCAGGGTTTGTAGTACCAATTTGGAGGGAAAATCTTTGAAGCAGCAATGGAAGGATTTTCATGATAAAATCCTTCTTCCATAGTTAAAATATTTTGGAAAGTAGTTTTGAAAATATATTTGGATTTGGTTTTTGGAAAACTGGTTTGTTGTAAAGAAATGAGGGGTTTTGAAGCAGAAAAACCTCCTTGGGGTTTTGAAAGGGATTTGGAAATACTACCTGTTGGAGATACGGAGTCGTTAGAGGCCTGTTGGAACACTTTTTGTAATGCCAGGAGTAATTCTGGTAATTTGGAGATGGTGTCAACCCAATATTGAATTGTGTCGGGTTAGACCTGTGGTGGTTTTGTAGGTTCTTCTTCTTCAATAACTACCTCATACCAGGATTTGACAGGTTTGGCAGAAATGATGGCGGAAGACATTAATTTTGCAGAAGGCTTGGTGCTTTCTGGTTTTGTAGGTTGTGTTTGAGGGGCTTTCCCTTTGTCTTTAGCCCTTGCTTTATGTAGCATCAGGACTTGTTTTGGAGGAATTCTCGGGTTAGGAAATCAGGGATAGAATTTGAATCTCCTTTAATGTAGGCAATATCGAAATAAAAAATGCTTAATATAGCTTGCCATCAGGCAAAAATATGTTTTGAAGCAAGATTTTGTACATCTTTTTGTAAAACTTCTTTTGCAGATTTACAGTCAACACGTAAAAAAAATTTCTGATTTAATAAATTGCTTTGGAATTTTGTAATACAAAGAACAATTGAAAGGATCTCCTTTTTTATAGTAGAGTAATTTTTTTGACAATCATTCTAGTGGGCAAATGTATACTGGAGTATTTGTTCTTTGTTATCTTGTATTTGTTTAAGAATCCCATCATATCCTATGTCAGAGGCATCAGTCTCGACTATTTTAGGAGCTAAAGGAATAGCTAAATGAAGGAGAGGAATGGTTTGGACTTGTTTCTTAATCTGTTTGACTAGATCGGTATGGAGGTCAAACCAATAAATGGGGTTGGTTTTTAACCTATCATGTAAAGGCTTGGCTAGATGACTAATATTGGGATAGTAGTCCAAAACATAATTTAGACTGCTAAAAAATCTTTGCAATTGGGTTTTATCAGTGATTTTATCAGGAAATTTACTGGTAAAGGTTAAAGATCTTTCTATTGGTGTGATAGTACCTTGGCAGATATAATAGCCTAGGAAACGGACACGGGTTTAGAAAAGAGAAATTTTTGTTTTAGAAACAACTAAATCATTTTGTTTTGCAGTATGAAAGAATGTATGTAGATGTTTGAAATGTTGATCTATGGATTGTGAAAAAAAAGTACATCGTCAATATAAACAATGCAAAATTTTGAATGTGCATTGAAGATGTCATTCATGATGCGTTGGAATTCAGATGGGGCATTCTTTAAACCAAAAGGCATGACATTCCATTCGTATTGACCAAAAGGAACTGTAAAAGCAGTTTTGTATCTATCTTTGGGATTAATCTGGATTTGCCAAAATCCGGATTTCATATCAAATTTAGAAAATATGAATGTGGAGTGTAATTTTTGCAACAAATCTTTTTTGCTGGGGATTGGATATCTGATCCATTTTAAAGCAGAATTTAGAGGTTTGTAATTGATCACAAGTCTTGGTGTGCCTCTTTCAATTTCAGAGTTTTTATTTACATAAAAGGCTGCACACAACCATGGTGATAAGGATTTTTGGATAAGACCTTTAGACTCAAGATCTCGGATTTCAAGTCTGCAATGTTGTTCTAAATCAACGTTCATTTGTATAGGTCTTGCTTTTGTAGGTATGAGTTTTTCTAAAAAAGTATCTTCATATGGAAGATCAACAATGTGTTATTTTCTTTTCCAGAAGGCATTAGGTAAATCTGAACTAATCTGTTGTTCAATCTTAGTTTGTAAATCAATGATTTTCTTTTGTAAATTCGAGTTTTGTAATTGCCTGTTAATACAAGAAAAAGAAACATGGTTTTGTAAATCATGTAAATGGAATTGTTTTCCATGAATTAGTGTATTGATATGATATGTATGTATGGAACATATTTTAATTAAATTTAAATTTCTAGTCTTAGATTTTTCTAAGAATAGAAAAACAAGTTTGATGCCATTGATTTTGGTAGTAATACAATCATGATGTGCTTGATATGGAGTGATCATGTCAATATATGGAGTGCCAAGAATGATGGTATGGTTTATATCTTTTGTAACAACAAAGAATGTTTTAAGAGAAATGCCCGTGTTCAAAACAGAGGCTTGGGTTTTTCCTGCAATATGTAATTTTGAATTATTAGCAGCAAAAAGTTTTTCAGAAGTATTTTGTAAAAATCATTTTGGAACTAAACCTTCTTTGATGCAATTTAAATTTGCACCTGTGTCAAATAAAGCGATAGTGTCCAGTTTGAAATCTTCTGGAAAAATAAGAGTAATTTTAATCAAATATTTTTTTGAAGATATTTATGTTAATACATTCAGGAGATCATCTGGGATATGCTTAATGTTTGTAAGTGTATGGGGCAATGCATGAGATTCAATGGTTTGATCTTCTGGTTCAGAGAGAGTGTCAGACTGGCTTTCAATTTTAGACAGGAAATGCTGTAATATGACAGAGTCTTTCTGTTGGGCTTGTTTCAAGGTTTGTAATTCGGATTTAAGGGTTTTGATCTCAGAATGTAACTCTGGAATGGTGACTATGGTTTTGGACTTTTTTTTGTTAAGAATCTTTATAAGGTCATATGTATTGATACTAGTAGAGAGTAATAGAGAGCGGTTTGGAGGATTATATGAAGGGTGCTCTGGTTGGTTAAAATCTTTCAACAGTTTATCCAAGTAGGTTTTTTGAAGATGAGGATCATCAAGTCTTTTGATAGCCTCAAGAATGAATTCTTGGTCTTGGGTTAGGACGTTAATTTGTTTGGAATTATAAAGATTTTGTATTTGGTTGATGGTATCTTTATCTATTTGGAGCTTATGAAGTTTGGTATTGACTTTGCAGAAACGGGATGTATGTCCTTTCTAGTTACATTTGTAACAGGTAATATTTTTGGGGTCAAATTTTGGTTTGGATTTTGATTAGAAAGGTCTGTGGGGTTTGTTGAATTTGTAAGGCTTTTTGTAGTAAGGTTGGTCTGGTTTGGGATAAAATTATTGTCGGTGTTTATGGGCCGATCGTTTATAAGGAGGCGTATGGTTCAAATATTTTTTAGGCTGTGAACAAGTTCCACTGCAGGAGGGATTTTTGGTGGAAAGGTCAAATTGGTGACAGAAACTACCAAGTTCTTGCCTGTTACGTTTCATTTCCCACTTTAGGTGTTTTTAGAGTTTGAGATCCTGGTAGATCTTGAGACATTCTTTTTGTGTGAAGCTCACAAGTTCACCGTATGTAAGCTGGTCATATGGTATGGTTTTGGTTGTAAAGGTATCTTTGATCTTGTTTCGGACCTTTTTCTCTTAAGAGAATTGGTAAGCCTGTAATGAATTTTTCTTTCCAAAATGGTTGGTTTGAATCTTTTCGGAGCATAACACGAGTAAGGAAGATATTTTTGTACCATTGAAAATCACTGAGTTTTTTGCATCGAAGGTTGGAGAGAAGTTCAACATTTTTGTCTTTCAAATGGGAAGGATCTCCAACAAAATGCAAGGAGATGGTAAGGATAAGGGTAGACACATCATCTTGAATGGTATTTCCTGAAGGGTCAATGATAGGTGTTTGGTCTTCATAGGTTTGTACAGAGTTTAGAATATGTAGGTGATCTATTTCAGTGAGATAGTAATCCAACCATCCTTTAAGTTGGCCAGAGAAGCCTGCAATAAGAAATTCAGCTATGGCTTTATCTGAGGTTCTTGTTTGGGTTTTGTAGGCATTAGCTGTCATGGTCATTTGTTGGAGGGTGTTTACGATATTATATTCGGACATGCCATCTATGTTCCATTCATAGAGGGAAGATGCATTATATTTATGTTGGCTGATGATAGTTGGTTCGGTAGATATGGAAATATCTGAAGCAATGGTTGTTTTGGGAGCTTACCAGGTGAGTCTGTTTAGTCGAAGAGGTTGTTCTTGAATGATGTCTGTATCAGAGGTTGATACGGGGTTATTTTGGAGAGTATTAATCTGATTTGTAGAGGATGAAGGGTTAGATTGTTGAGGTGTATCTGGGACAGTCAAGGTTGTCCAATCAAGGTTTTGTAAGTGTATTTTAATGGCTCTAAGAAAATCTGTTTGATTTTTTTAAATTTGTGCTTTACTCGTTTGAGTAACTTGATATGGTTTGAATACTGGGTCTTTGAGTTTAAGGTCAATTGGGGTTTTATCAGTTATGAAGTGGGTTGGGTTTTTTTGTATTTGTTTTTCCAATCTGGTAAGCTGTTTACCGATGGTATGGAGGTTGGTATTTGTAAAGTTGTTTTGTTGGATGATATGTTTGGTACTTGTGAGGGTATCTTCACCAGGTAATTTATATGGGGCTGCATTAACTGTTTGATCTCTATGGGAAAGTTGTATGTTGCGTAAAGGTGGATGATCAGACTCAACTGTTGGTCCACTGGTGAGGGTCTATGTAGGGGTTTTTGAACGGGTTGTAATAGGACATGCATGTTTAATGAATGCAAATGGATATGCAATATGTTGTGCTGAAACAAAATGGAATTCAAAACAATCAAAGAATAAAATTTGCACGCATGGGTCTCAATGTAAGCATAAAATTGTTTTTGAATATCATTCCTCTGTTGGAGGAAATGTTGAAAAAACCAAGATCGTTTTTCCATATTATGATCACCATAAAAATCACTTTTGAGAAGAGGTTTGTTTATGATAAAATGCTTTTCTGAAGTCAAAACATTCAGCTCATTTTGGATGTTTTCAATAACAGCTGAAAAAGTTGGTGAAGTTGGAGGAGATGGTTGCTCAAGGTCTGTAGAAACTGGTTTTGGTATATTTGTAGTATAGTCTGCATTTTGGAAACTGGTAAAAGGGATGTCAGATGTAGATTTTCTAGGAAGGTTTGCATGATAAGGGATATTGATAACAGAAGGGATTTTGCAAATTTTAACCAGATCTATTGTACTGGAAGAGGAAGAGGTTTCTGAGAATCTAGAACTTGTAGAGTGTCGGTGGAAAGACAGTTTGACTTTTCCATATGTGTATTGGGTAATATTTTTAATTTGGACATTGGGTTGAGGTGGTGGTGGTAGTTCTGGTGGTGCTGCACCTTCGAGGATCCAATCTTCTGGTAGAGATATGTCTTTTCATTGGATTGCTTTTGGGATAATAGTGTTTGAGCGGGATAAACCTATTTGTAGTAGGAGTGTTTCTTCTTTTTGAGATTGGAATTTGTGTTTGTTGGCAAAAGCTGAGAACATGGCTTTGTAATGGATTTTGAATATGAGAGCAACAGGGATAGATCCTTCGAGCATGTCATAATTATGAGTCTTTATTTGTAGTAATATACTTTGTAAGATATATATATATATATTTTTTTTATCTTTGAGAGATATGGTTATGTTTGGATAACAGTCAAATGATACCGGACCACTACAAAGGCTAGACTCAATAGAACTGAGGAGGGAGTCTTGGAAGTTTTGAAATCTAGCATCACGGAGGACATCTAGAATGGAGGTGTTTAAGCCTTCCTTTGTAAGGGGTTTTATTCCGACCTGGACAAGGCCAACATGAATATACTTATAGTTTCGGGCTAGATGTTTTTGCAGGGATTTTTGATAGAGGAGTTGAATGGTTTCAAAAAGTTTTGTAAGCTAAATATCTCTTTCTTCAGTTTTGATAGTAAAATCTGTTTTGAAAATATCATATTTAGATTTTTAATAAATCTGAGTTTGAGAAATTTTTGAAATTTTCCAATCATCAATGTTTTTTTGTAAAGTCTTCAATAGTTATTTCTTCACTTTGTATTATCCTTCTGCTTTCAGAAGATTCAGAGGTAGAGGAAGCCGAAATGGAAGTAGTCCTGTGAAAGACGGAATCCATAGAAAGGAAAGATAAACTAGGAAACAGGCTGCAGGTTATATGGATTTATTGCCCTAAAACTCAGACGGGACTTACATCATTCAGTTGCATACCTATAGTCTAATGGTCTCTTGTTTCTCTGGTATCAGAGCCTATTGGGATCTGGGTAGGAAAGTAACGTAAAAGTCAGTATTCTTAGAAAAAACATATATATATATATATATATATATAAGAAAAAAAAAAGAGCTATAACAAAAAAAAGGTAAAAAGAAAGCCCAGGTGCTTTGGCCTATTGCCTAGTACGCTTAGGTATTGCAAGGAAAAGCCCAATCATATAGGTGGATCGAAACTTCAAGCCCAGACTCGTGCGTGTGGGCTTGTTTTTACTTTTTTAAAAAAATAAAAAAATAAATAGATGATATTTCATTGGCGAGTCGAGATTCCAACTATCATTATGGTGGTTGGAAAAACTGGGTTGTGTATCTTTTACCATAAAAATCTAATTTTTAAGCCAATTCAACCCTCGTCAACACCCTTGTAGCACCTATTAACAAACCTATCAACCTAAAAAATACCAAAAGAATTAAAAAAAAAACCATCTATTTTGGTGGTTGGCAATGACTTGAACGACGACTGTCCCTCTCATTGTCGCAATCTAGCAACCCCTCTCTCCTCTCCTTAACCAAGAACTGAAAAATAATACAAATAAAATTTTGTATCAAAAGTGGTTTTTTAGAATTTAAAAAGACCAAAATTGTATAAATTATGTTGTTTTTAAAGATTGAAGACCTAAGTGTATTTTTCAAGAAATCCTTGGCACACCACCAATGTTTGATGTCTTTTTCATTTCTGTCCCTTTTCTTCAAATTTCACTTTTGCCTAAGAAATCAAAAGTAATTGTTCTTCAATTAAGATCAAATCTCCCAAAATAAAACTTTGAAGACCACAATAAATTATTAAAAAATGAACAATAAGTCCATAGTGTTTTGTGAGTGTGTGAATGATACCCATCTATAGTAAAAAAAAAACTCATACCTTTTAGTGTTTTCTATAATAGTTTATATGAAAACTATTGATTTTAATAAAAAGGTCCACGCTAACAATGCCTTTGTTTCAATTTTTGAAAGTCGACAACTTGTTTAGATGAATAGATAACTTTAGCAGTATAAGTTAAAACAGTCACTGCATCGGACATGTCACAATGAAGCTTGGTTACAGATTCTCTACGCCTAAGCTCTTTATAAGACCCATAAGCAATATACATTTTTGGCTCTATATCTAGTTTCAAAAAGCCCTTAGGCAATTTGATAGCAAGGTTAAGAGGTCCACTAAGAGGATGCATATGCTCCTTAAAGGGAAAACATCAGGTAAATTTAGCATCATATCATGGTAAACTTTTCAGCTTCAGTATCCGAGACCACATATTTCTATCAAACCAATTGATGAAGTCCCAAAAATACAAGTAGCTTAGTAACAAGACTTATGTGTTGGATAATCGGTTAATCTCTTGATTTTAGCAATATGATCCATTCTCCCTAGCCAAGGTAGCTCATAGCTTATGTTTGGTAGGCTAAGGTGTTTGGTACATGTAAAAGGTCTGTTTTTATAGATTTGAAGACTCTTAGATGTATAAGTATCTTTTTAGATAGAGAAAATGCAACGATATTTTAAAGAGATAGACTCTGAAAATATACATACTAAAAATATTAAGAATGAAGAGATTGTCAACCTGAAGCTTGAAAGATTTATGAGGTATTTATAGCTCATGGATCTTTTTTTTTTATGGAGATGAGGGGCTGAAGAGTCATTTTAGTCCTATGATATTTTGAGTTGCATTCCATTTAAAATAACACGTATAAAATATTAAGGGATCTATGTGAAGGTCTTGAAAAATTACTGAAAAAGTATTGGACTCAGGTGAGTTGCCTGAACGTATTAGGAGCAAAAAATGAACGATGAGAGGTTTTTAGCTCGTTAGATATGAGATCATCACTGACCATCTTTGTTTTTGAAGGTGGATATTAATATCCACCTCTTACCAATCCAAATAGTAAATATCCTTCACATTAAAAAAAAATAGCATGTTATTTGTTTTTGACCCGACAAAAGGAAGACACACCACATGACTATTGGCTCCCAACTTAGGAGGAGTTTGGAAGTATGGTAACTATTGCGATTCAAAATACTTTTCATTTGGAAATATATTAAAATAATATTTTTTTAAAAAAATTATTTTTGATATCAGTACATGAAAATAATATGAATATATAAAAAAATTAATTTTAAATAAAAAAATTTAAATTTTTAAAAAAGCGGTTAAGAACTTACTGCTACCAACGTTGACATTACCATTGGAATTAAAGCAGGCACACCTTTGAACGGGAGCAATAATTTTATATTTTTTGCCAGCTCTGAAAATGAAAGGAGCCAGCATCTCCTGGGACTGCGAGCAAATGTTTTAGTACTAGAGTGCCAGAGCCACAAGCACAAAGAATGCTTCTATATTCATCTGCTTTATATTTAGGTTGTGTTTGTTTCTTAAAAAGTGGTTTTTGAGAAATTATTTTTTAAATTTTTCTGTGTTTATTTGTTATTAAAAAAATCGGTCAACGGAAAATATTTTTTAGTCAAAGAAAAATTTGGCTTGGTTTCCAGAAAAGTGTTTTCCTTTTATTTTTGGCCGAAAACATTTTTCGAAAGTTGTGAAAAATTTAGAAATGTCATATTATTTGCTGATTATATCAAATTTGGTCCTCAAACTTTTTGTTATATATATATATATTTTTTTTTTTTGTTTTGAATATTTTTTTTTCAATTACATCCTTTAAAATTTAATTTTTATATTAACTTTGGTCCTCATTTTTATAATTATTATTTGTTTTTTCCTTATTATTTTTTAATTAAAATTTTTTATTTATCAAATTTGGTACTTATTCTTTTGATTGTTACTTCTTTTATTTGAAATAATTTATGAAATGTTAATTATTATTATTTTAATTTCTTCGTCTTTCAATTTTTTTTTTAGATTTGATCTCTATTATTTTGATTATTATTTATTTTATTTGAGATAATTTATGAAATTATATATATTTTTTTTCAATCTCATTCTCATTCAACTTTTTAATTTGTAAGATTTGTTCCTTATTATTTTAATAAACTTGAGAAAAATAAAACATTAATAACTTATTTTTCAGCTTATTTTCCATGACATAACCAAACACTGGAAAGTGTTTTCCAACTTATTTTCCATTAAACTACCAAAAATTGGAAAATAATTCACTTTTCTGGAATTCACTTTCCAAAAAAAAAACTACTTTTCAGCAAACAAACGGGATCCTAGACTTATAGCTTATACAATTCTTGAAGCTGGTCTTTTGAGGTAACTCTCAAGGTATTCTTCAATTGTATCCCTTCCACCATGCAAATTACTAGATCTTCTATTAACATACTCCATAACCACATCTGCCCCAACACTCTGCAAGTGTCCCACTCGAATCTCCATGCAATAGATAAAGCCTGTTTGTTTTTATATTTTAAAAACACTTTTGAGAAAATTTAAATTTTTTTATTTTTATTTTGCTTCAAATTAATATATTTTAGTGTTTTTAGATTATTTTAACGTACTGGTGTCAACAATAATTTTTAAAAATAAAAAAATTATTTTAAAAGATTTTAAAGCGAAAAAACATTTTGAAAAATAATTGCTAGTACACTTCTAAATAACCTTTAAAACAGGGATCTGACCAGCAGTTTGAAGAACGCCTGTGATAGTCCAAAATAGAAGCTCTACAATTATCACAAAACATACTCTCATCTGCCACCGAGCCTCTCGCTCTAGGGGTAATTATTTTCAGTTTAGTTCAGTTTTTATCAAAAAAGTAATCAAACCGTTTTTTTTTAAAACCAAAACTGAATCGAATCTAGTTCAAACCGACTGGTTTCAGTTCGGTTATTTTAGGACAAAAACCGGTTCAAACCAATCGGTTTTAGTTCGGTTTCTAGTTCAATTCGGTTATTTTATATTAAAAACCAAAAACTATATTGTTTTTTGGGGTGAATTTTGTAATTTCTAATGGGTTTAGTTTCAGTTTGGCTCGGTTTTTTTCTAGTTTTTTCGGTTTGGGTTTGGTTCAGTTTTTTCGGTTTTAGGCTTATAAACCGAACCGAACTGATCGGTTTTTTAAAAATTCTAATCGGTTCTTTTCACAATTCGGTTTTTTCATTTTTTTTTCAATTTTCTCACTTTAATCAGTTTTTTCGGTTTGAGTTTGGTTCAGTTTTTTCGGTTTCAGGCTTATAAACCAAACCGAACCGATCGATTTTTTTAAAATTCTAATCGATTCTTTTAGCAATTCGGTTTTTTCATTTTTTTATAATTTTCTCATTTTAATCAGTTTTTTAATTTTTTTCTCACCCCTGTCTCTCTCTGTCTTTCTCTCTGTAACATTTGTTCTTCATCCTTGCTTTTTCACTGTTAATTTAACTATACATTTCATATAATGTACCCATTTAAAATGTAGCTGCACACGAAATCACTCTAATTTCATACATTCATACTCGTCACAATAGTAAGATCAAATTTATTTATTTTTAATTATTTTAGCACTATCTTAATTAAAAATTTTATTAGGTTTAAAGTGGTAAAATAAAAATATATCTTTTATTATAATATTTTAAAGTTTAATTCATTAAACTTTTTCAAGTTTCTCACCATGCATAAAAACAAATAATGGTAGAATTTTTACTATTGAAATAGTATTTGCCAAAACAGAACAACCAAATCTTGAGTAGTAGAAAACATGATATAATTTAAAAAAATAGCCAATAATATTCTAAATAAATATTTAAGCTCTATAATAAGCAAGTAATAAAATAAAACTTGTAAAAGAGCAACTTTTTTAAATAAAAAAATTTAAATTATACAAGATAAAATCATTAATTATTTCACTTATGAATTGTACTGTATATAAAAATAGTATCGTGTAAATAATATTTTCACTATATAAGTTCCAAAAAAATATTGAAAAGGTCACAAACAATACTATTTAAAACTTATTTTTTTTAAACAAAACTTTCTAGAATGTATTTATTCATCACATTGTATATGTGAATAAAATTAACCTAAAATCTTTGATGCCAATCTTATATAGTATAAGGAAGATACCATTAACTATCATAAACAAACCAATGATTCATTTATTGGAAAAAATATATTAATAAGATTTATAACATGCATCAAATCATCCAAATAACATGAAAAATAATTTTAAAAGATAAATTATAAATTTATAACAAAGATATATTGCACCCTTCTAAAAAACAAAATCAAAACATACCAAAAGGTTATACATGAAAGCTTATAAAATTAAAATTAAATCTATATGTGAGAATATAACAACTTAAAAGAAAGTTAAATTATGACTTAAATTTAAAGAAGCTAAAATCTATTTAATAATTAATCTATATAATTATTTTTTTCACATTATAAACTAAAAAAAATCCAATATAAAGAACAAAGCCTTAATAATTGTAGATCAAATATTTGTAAATATGTAAATATTAGACTAGTGAGTAATGATATTTATTTTATTATAACAAGACATACTAAATATAAGAAAGTTTCTAAAAAAACCTAGAGTTCATACAAGTTTAAATATATAAGCATGTAAAATAATAATTCATAATAAATATATTTTCAACACAAATATAATACTAGCATACATATTAAACATATATCTAAATTTATAATTGATATTAATTCAAAGTCTTAGCATACATATTAATAATAAAAATATATATACTTAAATTAAAAAAAAAAATATTTATTTATTTAAACATTTTAAAATAATAAATTTTTTTATTATTACCAATAATAAATATTTTATCCTCAAAACTTTATTACTTCCCGTTTATATAATTAAAATATATTTCCCAAAATTCAAACAACAACTTACTCTTAAAACCTAGTGCAAATAATCCCAACCCAGTTAATAAAACCAGCCTGTCCTTCTCTCTCCTCCGGGCGGCGACAGGGAGTCTTCCTTTTTCGCTTTAAATGGAGCGATGTCTTCTCTCTTAGTGCAGAAGTCTGTGTCTCAAATGGCTCAAATGGTGGTTCTAAGACACAT
>Ga0325414_1001679_pt1 | contig 21682 bp, 9 predicted proteins | sample PopdelMetagenome_8_FD_206183 | JGI IMG/M metagenome (GOLD analysis project Ga0325414, IMG submission 206183) | Populus deltoides microbial communities from Bellville, Georgia, United States - Leaf-PdKOR-R3 | ecosystem: Host-associated > Plants > Phyllosphere > Phylloplane/Leaf | place: USA... | reverse complement strand
GTTTTGTCTCTTCTTACTATCATCATTATAAGGTACAGATCTTAAGAGAAACTATTTGTAATCCATGAGCTTTTTAACATATTATTTAATCATGGTGGTTTACTTTTCTATCAATATATTTTGGCTTTAAGATCACTAAGTATGGATGTGATGGTTGAGCACCTTAAGAACCTCAATAGACAAGTTTAAAGATGAGAGATTTGCAATCCTTCGTCAATTTCTTCCAGAATTCTGGATTAAAAAGCCTAGATTCAGTTGTTTTCGCATTATGCTAAATCGTTTTGATTGGTCCACATGTAAGAGGAAAATTTTATTTTTTAATTCTTCTTTGATTGGTCCAGATATAAAATTATATTATTTTTGAACGATCTCATCTAAACTAGCTCACATTAATATATATATATATATAAACACTTCCACGCTAACTCCTTACCTTCTAAATTTGTCATTTCTCTGTACAAAAAAATGTCATTATCTGTTGTCCAAAAACAGAACTTTCATCATCCTACAATCAAATAAGTATATAAAAATCGTGTTTTACTTTTTTTTCTTTAACAATGGTATTCTACTATCCTTATGAACTAAGGATTCCTTTCACTAAATTACACCTTTACGTAACTTTTTTTTTTTAATCTTGATTTACCTGACGTTATTTTTTTCTCATCTTGGAATTCTATTCACTGGGCACTACCCTTATACCTTGCTAGGATTCCAATTTATTACACACATAAAATGCGGTAAATATTTAGATAACGGTAATGATATTGGAGCAGTTTAGGCACTGCTTCAAGCAGCCAGTGAAGGCAAAGCAAACTAACGCACCAGTTCAAATATTCTTCCAATACTGAAGGAGAGAAGGCTATCTTATTTAATGCTTAGCATAATACATACCTTGGAAGAACATCAATATCACTCTGCAAGCTGTTGACTCCACAAGTCCGCCCTTCATTTTCTCAATGAGTTCCTCGCACTTCCAAAAGAGTTTCCTCCCTCTAGTGTCTTCACTTCCTCGGAAGATTCTACTAACAAAATCAAGTTCCCTCGCAAGGGCCTCTCGTTCCCATGCTGGTGCACAGTGTTGGAAAACATCTTTCACCCAACCCAAGAGCTCAGATGTTCGATTGCAGGCTCGGCAACGGAAAAGCATCTCAGTTGGGCCAGCTCCACTCTTAACAGATGGACCCATACAAATTTGCCCATCACGAATAGCACAATCCGTGTGAGTCCAATGAGAACACAAATCGCAACCAATCCAACGGCATGTGTTCACTTCAAAATCAAACTTGTTACAGATCACACACATGCAGAGATTGCAGAAACCGCTCCTGTTGGCACATATTTCGCAGGTACAGTCATCAGCTGGAAGCTGGTTTTGGCATGCTATATTTCTGCATCTCTTGAACACAAAAACCTCAATCAGGGAAGTTTGGGAAAGACTTATACTTGGATGCAAAAAAGCCTGAATTCCAGTGTTTATTGAAACGAGTATTTCAAGTTGTACTCGGTGTGCTCTAATCAATGTCTTTGCTGTCAAATCGGCTCTACTCTGAACAAGCTTCTGCAAAATCAAAAATTCCTCTCTGTGCTGTGAACCACCACTCCCTTCAAGGATAACCCGGAGACCATTCTTTAGCTCATCAAGAAAATCATCAGGTAGATGATGCATCTTTTCAGAAATCACGTCAATTCGTTCCCTAGCTATGTCACGAAGAGTTATCTTATCTGCAACTGAGACACGACGAATGACAGACTGTTCAGGGCAATCATTCTCCGTCTTGCCATTCTCCATCTTCTTTGTCATCATGGCATCAGCAGTGGGCCAAGTTTCTCGTGAACTAGCACTTTCAGTAGGTGATTCACGAATATTATCAGAGTTAGATCTCAGTTCCTGTGCATCAGGAGACAGGCGAGGATCAGAAGACACCAAGGACAGTGATGTTTGTAGTCCAGCTGCACGCGGTTGCTGTCGTGGAGGAAGCATTTTTGATGAAGGGTGGTGATGAATGTTAGAACCAGATGATGTGCCCATCAATTAGTGGTTTCTTCCTGTCAATGTCACAAGGAACTATAACACATCATCAATCCATCACCACCTACTTTTATCATTACTATCATTAGAATTCAAACTATGGAAATGTGTGAAAAAAAGAAAGAAAAGTACAGAGAAGCATGGCCCAACTAGGAACACCTCCGTTGTAAAAAATAAAAAAAAAATCTTCAGGAAAAAATCTGCAATAAAAATTAAATGTTATCTCAACAAAGGCTTTTCTGTCCAGTAAAGTTTTGATCAAAATTATATGCAATAATCCCTTCTTTCTACAAGAACTTTTTTTGTTGCTTGCTTAGAATTAACCATGATTTCCAGAGGATATTCATATATATATATAAGCATAATTGATGAAAATTGAGCACAATCACATGGAGAGACTATATCGGCTACTACTCAGCTATAACAGACGAAAGCAACCATACACGCTCACCAATTTATTTATTTTTAAAAGAAAATCAGCATCATTAATGAATCAGACTAATTAAGAAAAAAAAGCAAGAAAGTTTTTTAAAAATATACCAAAGCTGCAACAAGCAAACAGTAGATCAGAGCAAAGGAAGTGATCTGTTTAATTACTAAGAAAGCTACCAAATCCAAACATAAAGTTACCAGATCTGACCTCTCAAAAGCCTTTCCTAAGAGGAAATAAAAATTAATTTTTTTTAAAAAAATCTATCAGTTAATCAAAAAAATTCTCTATCTATTTCTTCACCACTTAAACCACAAACAATAATAATAATAATAAAAAGAAGCTAATAAAAAGAAAGACAGCACGAGAGAGAGAGAGAGAGAGAGAGAGAGAGAGAGAGAGAGAGACCTGATGAAACGAGGCCAAATGGATCGATGGAGGAAGAGATGAAGGAAACAGGCATCGATCAACAAGGATTACAAGAGAGCAGAGAGATCATTGAATCAGCATCTTTACCATTTTGTCCTCCAGTGTTGAGGCTTGACTACAGATGACAGGAACAAACCGACGACTTTACCCAGGGACAAGACTGGACAATAAGAGAGAGAAAGTCGTCAACGAAAGAAAACGGCTAGCGGCTAAGCCGGTGTCTTAATTTGTGTTCACCGGCTTCGCATGTTTGCAATTTGTCCCTGTTTGTGGCGCATTGACTTGCTTTTTAGACGCGGCGGCAATGGGGTTTGGCTGGCTAACACATTAATGGGTCAATAAATAATTTACTAACGTTAACTAAATAGATAAGTGGTAAAAAAAAAAAAAAAATTCATTTGGTTTTGTTGTGTTTATAAATTAAATAGCTTTTATTCGTTTTTTTAAAATTATTAAGTGGCTGGTAAAAGACATTTTTTTTTTTAAAAAAAAAAATCATTACATTACATTTAGTAATTACAAATTATATATTACAATTAAGAGAAACTAAATCCCATGAAAAAAAAACCTTGTGAACACCTTCACAGTGCATTGTTTAGAACAGTGTTGAGCTTTGAGATTTTTTTATTCCACTCTCTAGTTTGTTTATTTTTTTTTTAGTCCTTCAAGAATTAAGTTATATGAATTTTCGAGTTTATAATTTATTTTAACTGGTTTTGTATGCGATTCTCAGGGCGTGAAGCATAAAAAAAAAACATTTTGGTTATGTTGATTGAAAAATTAAACATTCAAGGACCCAATTTGACATTATGACTAAAATAAATGATTTCTCTTCTTACCCTTTTCTCTCTCGCTTTCCTTCTGATTTTTTTCAAGTTTTTTTTGTCTTTTATTGAATATTTTGATTCAAAACTTTATTTATTTATATTTAAGTACATGAGTTTGAGAGAGAAAATCACTAAAAATAAAAAAAAAAAGTTGACATATGACCAATTTCAGCAACAAAACTAGTTGTTCTCGACGTTAATGAATTTTATTTAATGATAAAAGTTCCATTTATGTATTTTTTTAATCTTTATCTTACAAAAAAATAGATTAAGGTTTAAGAATTATTATTTATTCAAGTTTATTTTTTATTGTTTAACATATTAAATGCTAATGTAAGACTAAAAATTAGTTTATTAAAGCCACTAAAATATTTTTTAGGTGTTATTAGTCCAAATAAGAGTTGAAAATACTTTGTTTGAAACTTAGAAGTCAGAAGGTCTTATTTGACTAGTGAATGGCATGTCATTTACTCTTTTAATCAAGTATGTGTGTAAAGAAGCAAAAGTTAGGAGCGCATGCTCGGCCATATAGGCCCCCACACATAGCATTTTTGTTCTTACAAGCCAAACGTGTTTGCTATGCAGACCCATGAGCCTAGTCTCTTTTTTTAAGAAAAATGTTCTTTTTCAATAATTTAAATTTAATTTCATAAAAATAAATTCATTTAAAATACAATAGATATATTATTTTATGAAATTCTTAAATTAATTAAGAATGTATTTTAGATTTTTTTTTATTACATACCATTCCATTTTTCTTTTATTTTTTAATAAGATTATAGAAATATTTTTATAATTTTAACAAGTGTTCTTTTTGTACAACCCATTGTAATTATTATTTATTTAGTTTTATTTGTTTGTTTTACTTCAAGTATTTTTTTTATTATATAATTAAATAAAAAATAGTTGCACTCGTACCCTGGTTATTGCACTTCTTCTTTTTTTTTCCTTTTAATTGTTTCTCTTTAATTTTAATTTTAATTTAAATTTAATAAAATTATTATTTTTTATATTTGGTTTTATTTAATCATTTTTTTCAAATATATATTTTTATTTTTGTATAATTAAATGAAAGATGGATTTTAAAAAACCATTATTAAACCCAAGCAAGTTGATGACTCGAATTATAAATTTCATTGATTAACTAGGTTGATTTGTTTTGATCCAAAGTATCATCATCTTGATATTTAGAAGAAAACAAAAGGAGGTTAACTGACATCCTCTTCAATATTTTTATTTATTTTTAGGTCAAGTTTTTCAATTAAAATTTATTTAAATAAACTAATTAAAAACATGTTTGCAATATTATTTAATGAAGTGTTGTTTAATTTTTATTATAGCATATTTTTTTAATATTAATAACAATCTTATTGTATATCCCTTTATGATATTTATTTTTATATTTTTCTTTCTTAAATTTTATTCATTTTTTTTCTTGTACATTTCTGTTATTGTATGGTTATTACTAGCCTCCGTGCATGTGCTTCGCAACGTGACTAAACTATTTTTTAAAATAAAAAATAATATTTATGTATTGAAAATGGGTAAAAAAATATATAAATTTTTTTTATGATAAATATGTAAAAAAATCCAATTAGATCTAAACTAACACGAGACATTCTGTCAAACCCATGATCAAGATTATGTAGCTGGAATAACCCGATTAAGAATAAAAAGTTTTATAAAGTATTTTTAAAAATATATTAACTTTTTAAACCTGTGACCCAAGTAATTAAACTTGAAGCATTAAATTTAAAAAAATCATGAAGTCCAATTTCTAAAAAACTAAATATTAAAGGATGAAATTGAAGAAAAAAAGCCTAATCATACAAAAGGATTTTAAAAAATAGCAATTCAAAAAATGGCGATCAAAATCACTATTACTACTATTATTAATAAGTAATACCATCACTGTGACATCCAAAAAAAAAACATAATTATTTAAAAGTGTAAATTTTTTTTTTAAAAAAGAAATTCAACGGAGTTTCCCTTGTAACGAGACTATACCAAGTTATCGACATCTTCATTCTTGTCACAACTCATATCATAATCATGGTCCAATCATCTTGGACCTCTTTTCCAAACAACGCATCACAAAAAAAAAAAAACAGGTATTGTCCAATAATCAAGATGCAATTAATAATAATTATATATAAAAAAACAGTAAAAACTTAGATTATGAATGTAACACCCCCCATTATTTTATCAACCCAACATTCCTAATCATATGAACAACTATGATAGAATACAAATACTTAATTTAACATAAAGATATTCTTAAGTATGGTATACACATTAATTACATATAAAAGTTTTGTCTTACAAATATAAAGGTTCATTCAACTCTTTTACATCATTCATAATTCTCAAAATACATGTTGATCAAAATAAATACACAAAATTAGCATATATTCAAGCAAGATCTATTCTACTGCTGCGAGGGTCTTGAACATTTTATCAATAAATGCAATGTATCATTTCACTATACCCACACACACACACACACACACACACACACACACACACACACACACACACTTTATTATGAAACATTAATATCTTACACTTCCATATTCATTCCATTAAATTCCAATCTTAGCCGTTTAACGTGGTATTGCTCCCTTATTAGGGACACTAATTTATTCACTTAAGTACCGGTACTAATTCATTCTCAATTACCGGGCATTAATTCATCCGCCCAATTACAGGTACTAATTTACTCTCAATTACCGAGTATTAATTTATCCGTCCAATTACCGGTACTAAATTATCCGCCCAATTATTGGGCATTAATTCATCCGCCTAATTACCGGTATTAATTTATCCGCCCAATTACAGGGCATTAATTCACTTTGAATTACCAGGCATTAATTCATCCGCCCAATTACCGGTACTAAATTATCCATCCAATTACCGGGCATTAATTCATCCGTCCAATTACCGGTACTAATTTATCCGCCCAATTACTGGGCATTAATTCATTCGCCCAATTACCGGTACTAAATTATCCGCCCAGTTACCGGGCATTAATTCATCCATCCAATTACCAGTATTAATTCATCCGCCCAATTTCCGAGCATTAATTCACTCTGAATTACCGGGCATTGATTCATCCGCCCAATTACCGGTACTAAATTATCTGCCCAATTGCCGGGCATTAATTCACTCAATTATCGGGCATTAATTCATCCGTTCAATTACCGGTACTAATTTATCCGCCCAATTACTGGGCATTAATTCATCCGCCCAATTACCGGTACTAAATTATCCGCCCAATTGCCGGGCATTAATTCACTTAATTACCGGGCATTAATTCATCCGTCCAATTACCGGTACTAATTTATCCGCCCAATTACTAGGCATTAATTCATTCACCCAATTACCAGTACTAAATTATCCATCCAGTTACCAGGCATTAATTAACTCAATTACTGGGCATTAATTCATCCGTTCAATTACCGGTATTAATTTATCCGCCCAATTCCCGGGCATTAATTCACTCTGAATTACCGGTCATTAATTAATCCGCCCAATTACCGGTACTAAATTATCCGCCTAATTACCGGGCATTAATTCACTCAATTACCGGGCATTAATTCATCCGTCCAATTACCGGTACTAATTTATCCGCCCAATTACTGGGCATTAATTCATCCGTCCAATTACCGGTACTAAATTATCCGCCCAATTGCCGAGCATTAATTCACTCAATTACCGGGCATTAATTCATCCGTCCAATTACCGGTACTAATTTATCCGCCCAATTACTGGGCATTAATTCATTCGCCCAATTATCGGTACTAAATTATCCGCCCGGTTACCGGGCATTAATTCATCCGTTAACATCAAACATAAATTACAGAATTTCTTATTAAAATTAACACTGGTTTTTCAATTAATCTTTCTATAAAAATTCAAGATGTCGGATACCTACTTGCTGGTGATGCTTGACTAGTATAACTCCCTGTTGCTGTCTGGAGCCTCCAACCTCCCCTGTTCCATTTGAAAGATCTTATGATTTCAATATTTCATCACTCAATAATTTTCTTAAAACTTTATCACATAATAAGATTTTCGATCAATATAATTTTAACATCCGAAACTATTGTGATTATTCTAACATAGTTTCATGTTCTTTAATAATTCCACAAATAATTCATACAATGCTACATTCACCTAAACTTTTAATTCACCACAATTATAAGGAAATCTTATATCACTATAAAACTTTTCCTAACAATCAAAGGAAATTTAATTCATTTACACCTAATTCAACACATCATTTCATTTTATTTTTCTTTCACTATTTAAATACAATTCATTAATCTCTTTAAGCTTGAAATTTTATTTCTTATATTTTCCACGGCCAAATATACCTTTCTAAGAGTTCCATAATCACACATAACAACAACTAAGCATCCATGTATGAAATTTCACTAATCAATACAATAAGATCATATTTACTTATAACATAACAAGGAATCACTAGCTAACCAAAGGTGGAAATCAATTTTTTTTAATCCATTCTTCAATCACTAAATACTCATTTATCATAACTAAATATAATTTGTTTGTTATTAATTCAACAACCTAATCACCCAAAAAAAAAAACCCTTGGCCGAAATTCCCAATACTAAGAGGAAGAAATACCTTTTTTTTTCTTTCAAATTAACCTAATTAATGACAAGCCCAACCATTTATTCCTTCAATAAACATGTAATTAACATAAATCCATGCATTCAAACCATCATAATATCAAGAACTTACTTTTACATAATACCAATTCTACTCAATCCAATAACAAACATGAAAAGCAATAAAATGGACCATCATGGAGAGTTTTCTTACCCTTAAGGAATGAAGAATCAAAAGCTAAAACAAGTTGAATCAAGTTCTTTTTCTTCACACTTCTCTCTAAGCTCAATTTTTTTTTCTTTCTCTAAAAGCACTCTTAAAATCTTCAAACTCCTTGTAGTCTCTTTAATGTATCAACCATCTCTTTAATTACTTAACACTCTTTCTATCTTACACTTTGTTTTTGATTTTTCAAGCAATTTCCATGAAAAATAACACGAACCCTCTTTTCTCATTTTTCTTCCCTTGGCCGGCACAATCCCTCTTTCCTTTTCTTTTTTAATTGCTGGCAGCTTGTAAAGAGGATTGTTTTGGGCAAAGTCTCACTTTGGTCCCTAAGGAATTTCTAGACAATCACTTATGCCATTTGTTCTTTTATCTAAAAAAAATTCTTATCATACACCAAAAATTTTAAAATTTTAACCTACGTTAAAATAATATTTTATAAGACTCCATGAAAATTTCAACTTAATCTAATGGCTAGATTAAAAGTTATATGTTATAACGTAAACTTAGCCGATTTGTAATTTTTCATCAAAATTCAGATTTTTATATTTCATACTTGCACAAGTCATATCAATTAATTTACTCAATTCTCGAGAATTATATATATATATATATATTATTTTTATTTTTACCGGGGTTTACAATCACCATCACCATCACCATCACTATCATTATTTCTATTTCTATTATTATTGTTGTTGTTGTTACTGTTGTTGCTATTACTATTGCCATTATCACTATCATTAAAACAAATATTCTTTGTTTTTTTTATTACCACTATCATAAAAAAAAATATTATTTGTATTTTTATTATCGTCACTATTTTTATTCTTCTTCTCTCTCATGTTGTTGTTGTTGTTGTTGTTGGTAGTAATAGTAGTAGAAACAACAAAATTGTTATCACTACAACAACAACTACTACTATTATTATCAACACTAATTTAGTAGTTGTTGTTGTTATCAATGATATTATTATTTATAATTATTATCGCTATCATTATCATTATCATCATTATTACTATTATTATCAGTAATATCATCATCATCATTAATATTACCATGATTATTATTATTATTATTATTATTGAGAAAATAAAAATCATGAACTTGATTTGAATGATAGAATTGAAAATTATAGAAATTTTGACAAGAAGGCTAAGAAAAAAAATGAAAAATCAAAAGGAAAGGGACCAAATTGAAATCATTATTATCATTGAAAAAAAAATCATAAACTTGATTTAAAAGATAAAATTGAAAGCTATAAAAACTTTGACAAAAAGGCAAAAGAAAAAAATAAAAAATTAAAAGTAGAAGGACTGAATCAAAATACGTTATATATACAAATTAAACACCAATGGTTAAATTGACTTTAACAAAAGAGAAAATAACTAAAAACACTAATCACAACTAAAAGGTATGAATATGAAATAACTATAACTATAACAATGAGAACTATAGTGTATTTATCGGGGTAAGATAGAGAAATGAATGAAGAAAAAAAAAAAGAGTCACCAGGAATGTTGGAAACCTATTAAAAGAACATGTGCCGCCTATAATAAAAGAGGAGACAATGAGGAATAAACTAAGACAACAAAAGCCCATTTTTTAATGTTGGAAACCGTCGCACGTGCCGCCCAAAGTGTGTGGCGGTTCTAACGCGCTGGGGATGCTCTACTACATGCGCCAACAACTTTTTAAATATAAAACTATTATTTTAATGGTAAATTATGTTATTAACCTCAAGCAAACCTACAATTAACCCAAAAAAAAAGCAAAGCTAAAAGTCCTAAATACCCTTGACTATAATGAATTCAGTATTTTGCATGCAAGGGTATATGTGTAATTCTACTATTTATAAAGAAACAAAAATACTTAAATGCCCCTACCCGAGACCACTTGTTTTTGTGCTCTTGGGGGTATTTTAGTTATTTAATTGTTCATTAAAACATTCATTAGACAAAAATACCCCCTAAAAAATCAATAATGACTAATGCTCCTTGTAAAAATACTAAAATAACCCTGGTCCCAAGGCGTACATTTTTTATAGGAATGACAAAATGGTCATTACATTGTAGTGGTGAATATTAAAATATAAAAGGGGTTATAGTGAATCTTCCTTTTGTCTTCCTTTTGTTTTAGTTGTTTATATAATATATAATTTGATCCCAAAAAGCCAAGTTATTCAACCTAAACGGGTTCATGATCCGTTTGGCAAGTTTGGTAATTTGAGCTGAGTCGACCCATGTCAATAAAAAATGATGTCTTTTCAATTTCTTTTAAGAAATAAAACAATTATGGCTTGAAATTTTTTGTTGTCAAATCGATCTTAAAAGGGACAGTCGAGTTGCGTTTGACCTGCTTGGTGAGCGTGTTTGGCAGTGTGGTTGCGGTTGCTTTTCAAATAGCTTTTCATGCCGAAATACATGCCAATGATGTTTTTTCATTTTTTAAAACTTATTTTTGACATCAGCACATCAAAACGATCCAAAAAGTACAAACCGCACTCAATTTTAGCAAAAACAAATTCAAAATTTGATGAAACGTAGTTACAAACGCAATGCCAAACGGATGGGTCACATTATGTGATTGAATTGAAGGATTGAATATAAGCAATCCTCACTTGTTATGATTGTAAAATTTAATATCGGAGAGTGTGGGGGTAGAAATGACCAATAATGGAGCAATAGATGTAGACCTTTTTTATGGTGGATAGTGAAGAGAGGAGAAAAGAGTGAGGGTGGTGACTAATTTTATTTTAATGTAATGAAAAAGTTGTTATATTTAATATAAAAGCTTTTTAGTTATTAAATATAATATAATGACAATCTTGTAAATAATCTGATATTTTTTATTGGTTTTTTATGTGTTGTGAACTTATAAACTCGAAGATTTAAATAGTAATTTATGAAAAAATAGAGGTAAAGTGAAAAATAATAATTAAACTACAAGATGTAAAGTGTAATTTACCCTTTAAAGTTTTCTTTTTTTAGAAAATAAAAAACACCTATATATTTTTCTTTTCTACACTAAAATTGACTTTTAATCCGACCTGTAATAAAGCACGACTACTAGACTAGTAGCATTTGTGTTCAAATGACCGAGAATATTTTATTAGACTAGTTGTTTGAGAGGGACTACTGATATTTGTGTTCAGATGACAATGAAGATTTTATTAAACTAGTTGTTTGGGAGCGGCTAGTGGAATCTGTATTCAGATAATTAGGAAGATTTTATCATACTAATTGTCCAAGAGGGGCTAGTTGCATTTGTGTTTAGATGATCGGGGTGATTTTTTAAACTAGCAGACCGAAAAAATGCTAGTGGCACCTGTGTTCAAATAACTAAAAAAATCTTATCAGACTAACTAAGTGGGAGGGCTAGTGGCATCAATATGTCTAATTGCTTGGAAAACTAAGCTTGCCTTGGAGTTAAATATATGTATAAATTATATATGGATTGAAAATAGAGCTAGATTAATGAGTTAAATAGCTATATATATATATATATATATATATGTTTTACTCATAAAATTATTGTATTATAATCTAATGTTATGGAATAATGTAATTGTGAGGTCCTTCTCATTCCAAAGCCGACTCGTTGATTCTTATAGTGCCACTTTTTATTATTGAATTTAATATTGTAATTTAAAGATGTTAAACTAATATATAATGTAATTTGAGGTATTCCATGTTAAACTTTTAATCATGTTTTATAAAGCATCATATTTATATTTTGTAACCTTTTGTTAATTTTGTATATCCATATTGAATTTTATATTATTTAAGATAAGATCCTATAAATTACCATATTCTAAATTTTAATTTTCATTAATCATTTAATAAAGTAAACTATATAAATTCATGTGTAAATTATCTCTTAGTCACACTGTTCAGATTTCATGAAAAATTACATGTATGTTATCCTTGAGTTGTGTTGATGAAAGAAAGGTTCATGATGATTAGACTTGACTATGATATTGATTTATGAGATAAAAAAAAGTTGTTGATAACTTGGTGTGCTCTTAATATAAGGGAAACTCTATCGAAATCTCGGTAGGGTGCCCAAAAAAAATTTACCCTTGATTTTTTGAATTACTTAAAAGATTTTTTTTTAAATTCAAGGTTGTTACAACAACCTTTTGTTTTTTCTGTTATCCCTCAATCTTTTTTCAATTTGATCATTTCACATTTATTTATTTTTAGATTGAACTTGATAGTTTTTTTTTTGTTACTTAGCTATGGGGATCCCATAAAATCAGGAAAGAAATCTAACATTTGATGCTCAGTTTTGCAAATCAAATATGATTTTATTGATCCAAAACAATAAAGGCTTGAAGAATCCAATTTGAAAAAAATGTATTAGGAATTTAAAAAGACAAGAAGGATAACTTGGTCAACGTGTGCATTGCATTTGTTAGCATGTGGAAAGAGGTCATTGTGTGCGGTCTCTTCTAGCAGCTATCCACCACCATCCTCGGATGCGTTAGAACCACTGCGGTGAGACCTTCTTGGTGATAGGGTTTGTGTTTATAGAGGTCCAATGGTGATGCTTTAACGACCTTTATTTCTTCTCCCATTTTTTCTCTCTCTCATCTCCCTGGATATCATGTTAGTCTACCAAACTTGAAAAGTTTCTTGTTATTTTGTTTTAGTATTAGATTTGATCTTCATTCTTATGATTGTTTTTTTTTATCATTTTTTAAATTGATTTTGTTTTTCAATTTTGTTCCTTGTCATTTTGTTTCATTTAATTTTTATATCAAATTTGATAATAATTCTTTTGATTGTCATTTTTTTTTGTTTTGGATCATTTTCTTAATTGAATTTTGTTTTTAATTTCTTCCTTAACATTTTGTTTCATTTTATTTTTATATCGGATTTGGTTCTTATTTTTTTTATTGCTATTTTCTTTATTTTGGATCTTTTTTAATTGATTTTTTTTTAATTTTATCTCTTACCATTTGGTTGATTGAGAATTTAGCTTCGTGAGTTTTTTGGATTTGCCTTCCATGGGATAATCCCGACCCCATGACCGGGGACATGGGTTTGGAAAATTAGTATGAGTTGACTTTGATTTTTTTAGGTCACTTTTTAAAATTGATTTTTTTTTTCAATTTTATCCTTTAACATTGAGTTTGTTTAAGATTAAGTTTCGTTGTTCATTTCACATTCCTCTCTGTGGACTTTTCTCAGTCTTGTTCCCTGAGTTGTAGGCTTGTCAGGTTAACCCAAGTTAACTTGAGTTTTTTTTAATGTTATTTGTTTTTTTAATTTTATCTTTCAACATTGGGTGAATTAGTTTGAGAATTGAGCTTTGTGGTTTTATTAGATTTGCTTTGTACAAAGTTATTCTATTCTCACGACAAGTCATGGATTTGACTAGCTGACTCAGGGCAAGTTTTTAGTTCTTTTTTAAAATTAATTTTTTTCCAATATTATCCCTCAACATTCGATTTGATGAGAATTGGGTTTTAGAATTTATTTTTCTATAGGGTTATTCCATTCTCATTTAATTTTTTCTTTCGTCATAAAATAAGATCATATAGACCTTTTAAAAATATTGGGGGAATATCTTTCCATAATATTGACAATCGTTCATTTTCTTCAATTATTCACTGAAATCTTTTTTATTTAGTTCAATTTATTTTCTATCGCTCCTATTTTTTCAATCATATTATTGATTTAATCGAGTTTATTTAATCCAGTCGAGTCAATTATTTAAGTCTCATATTTTTTTTAATTTCTTTACAAACACTAGTATTGTCTACTCATTTTTTTCAATTAAAATTGTTATTGATAATAAAATAATTAGAAAAAAATATGTAGAAATTTCGTTGTTAAATATGGTTAGTTTGGTCATCACAAGTAACAAGAGTAATAAAAAGTTTGATGTTGCAAGGGAAATCACATGAAACATAGGGAAAATCATTTATTTATTATAGTAGTAATTGTTTTTAAAATATTTTTTATTTGAAAATATATTTTTTATTTTTTAAAAATATATTTTTAATATCAGAATATTAAAATTATCAAAAAATACAAAAAAAATAATTTTCAGCAGAGAAAATAAAATTTTTCAAAAGCATTTTAGACCTGAAATTGTTTCACCAATAACCAATATCAGACCTTAGTTATTGGTGGACCCATGTCTAGCACCACAATTTTTTAACGTTACCCAACATATTATAAAGTTATTTGTTTTTACTGTTAAAATCATGTTTTATAATTTTTAAATTTTTTTTCTTGAAATTAATTTCTTTTAATGGTTTTCAATCGCTTTAATGTATTGATATAAAAAAATAATTTTAAAAAATAAATATTATTTTATATATTTTTAAAATAAAAATATTTAAAAAAAACTCACTATCATTCTCTTAAACAGTATCTATTTACTCTTGACAGAAAACAGCTCTAAAAAGCAGGCTTTTGTTATAAGAACATCAAGCCCAAACATGTGCTAAATCATTTATTTCTTCTCATTGAATCAACCATCACGACACAATAATTTCGTGCAAATTCATTTCCGTGGTCTGCTCTGAAACATTTCAAATCCTTCTCCCCAACTTTGGTTTGAACTCTCTTTTTTTTTTCTTTTTTTTTCATACCTCGGGATATTGAACCAGCTTTTCTACACCAAGATTAATTTCACTCTCTGGTTTAGACATTCGTACTTCTTGGAACGCAATGCGTCATCACTCAGGCCATGCGCTCCATCTCCCACAGGCATGATGTCCTTGGCAGTTTACCATGTTTATGTATCATTTGAGGAGGATGGTAAGAACCCATAAAAGGTTTACTGAAGAATCAGTCATCATTTGCCTGTTCAGGTCTCCTGTCATTTGTCTTTAATAGGTGTTGCGGTCTCCCATCCACTACATCAAATTAATCTTAAAAGTGCAAGGAATAAACGCGAACAAGACAAAAATAATCATTTAACTACAACCATTTCGAAGAATTCTGGCAACATCAGTCCAGCTCAGTCTTGCACAATTCCCCTCTGCCATTTATGAACTAAAGCCTTAATAATCCCCCTCCTAGATAAATATACGCATATGAAACATGGAAATGAAGCAGCAAAAATTGCATTTGTTCTTTGCGTCCCCTCCCCTCTCACTTCTGCCCATCAACTTCAACCGGCTCAACCACCTCTGCTTCTAATGTTTCTGGGATACCTGGTTGAGAAGATACAGGATGCTGAATCCCAGGAGGACTTGACCATTTCCCTGATAGCGCCATGCCCATCATCTCATAAATCTTCCCACCCAGCTGTGCTGGATCCTCAGGCTGCATGGATTAAAATCTAAGTCAGAGAACAGCCAGAAACTATAGTTCGAATGCAAAGGTCGTTGAGAAACGAGTCAAATTGTTTAGGGTCACCTTGACTGCTTGAACAGGTAAAAATAATTAAACATGTAGTTCCATAGGCCACACCAAGAAGTACAATTACAAGTTGGCAAATTATATTCTCCAAATGAGACACATCGGCAAGGTTAAATGTAATTTTATATATGTATAATTAAGAAAACAACAAAAATGCTCACAGTATATCCACTGGAAACCAAAGCTGCATCATAAAGGAGATCTACAGCTCTTAGGGCATCTTCATCATCTTGGTTACTCCTGCATGCAGCCTACAGAGAATAAAAAAGGGGGGTAAAAGTAAGTGCGAGTCACTGGAGTCACTAAGACTCAAATGAAAAACAGAGAGATGGATGGGAATATCCTTGTACAGTTAAGTTCTTAATTATTTCATGTTCAGGATTGATCTCAAACACCCTTCTGCCTCTCATGAACTCCAAGCTGGACATATCACCAACTGTTTGTGACTTCATTAGCCTACGGTAAAATAAGATTTATAGGTTAAACAGGGTGGGGATGCTTGACATATAAATCACCGGCACAAGCAACACAGGAGCACTTTACCTCTCCATGTTCGCAGACCAACCAAATTTCCCAGACACAAGGACACAGGGTGATGAGCTCAAGCGATTTGATATTTGTACACTGGCAACTTTGTCACCCAAGCGCTTCTTAATCCAATCACAAGTTTGGCCAAACTCCTGCTTCATGTTCTTCTCTTTCTCCTCGTTCTTGTCACCTGAAAAGGTCAAATCACTTAAATCTACATCCAAGTTGAAACCAATAAGCACCAATGGATCGTTCTCTTCAACTTTCCCCACAAAGTTATTCCAGTCGATATCACAATTGAGAAAGCTTGAGTAAAATTAAGATCAGAGCTAACCACTAGCCATAAGCTTCATAGAACCGTATGATTATGGTAATTGAGCATAAAACAACAATCAAATCTTTAAGATTTTCTTCAGATAGTCATTCCAATACAAGATGTTTATTCCAAAAGAAATAAAGCCTACAAAAGAAGAATAAATATAACAAACAACCACGCCTTATCTCAAAAACTAACCTAAATCCAAGTCTTCCTTGGTGATGTCAACAAAATTTTTCTCCTTGTATGATTTCAGGTTCTGAACGGCAATTTCATCAATGGGATCAACCAAGAACAGCACCTATAGAAATAACACCGTGAGAGAATTCATATGATTGTTCATGATATATCACAGAACATTAACTAAAATGTTGTGGAATTGTTTTTTCAAGTGAGATACATACTTCAAGATCCTTCTCAAGAAGTCTCTCTAAGAAAGGCGTGTTCCTAGCGCTGGTTACGCTGTCAGAAGCTATGTAATAGATATCCTTCTGCTCAGGTTTCATGTTTTCCACGTACTCATCCAAGCTAATCATCTCCTCCTCACTCTGGGAAGAAAAAAATCGGAGCAGTGGTGCAATACGCTTGTGGTTTTCACGATCCTCAATGCAACCCAATTTTAAGTGTTTGCCAAAGTTATCCCAGAACTTCTCATAATCCTACAACAAAAGCAAGATGGTTTATTTAAAAAAATGAAAAGCACTCAAGCAAGAGATATCATTGATGATGGAAAAGGAGACAGGTGATTTCATGAAGGCTTCCCAAAAAAACCTTTATAATCCACAGAATTAGAGAGAGAGGGAAGGCATCAGAAATACCAAGAGAATTTGTGGAACAAAATTCAATGGAGGACAAAACATAAAGGCTTCCCAAAAAAAACCCATAGATATCTAAATTCACACTCAAGCAATCTGCAGAATTATTTTGACATCCTGTGATATGAGCTTTCATTGCAGATGTAAAAGGACACAAGTAATTTCATAAGAAATAGCATACTTCTCTATTCTCACTCATGGAAATGCCCAAAATCATGTCAAATGCCTTTCGAACCAAGCGTTTCCTCATAATCCGCACCTTCAAGAATGCCAGAAAAGAAAATTAAAATGATACATTCAGATTAAATTAATTCCACAACCTCGAAGGTTTTGGAAAAAACAAATAAATGTTGACTGTTCATACAATGCGACTTTCTTGAAGAATCTCGCGAGAAACATTGAGGGGGAGGTCATTGGAGTCCACAACACCTTTCACGAAGCTTAGATATCGTGGGAACTAATCAAGCAAAAAATAAAAAAAGTGAGCCAGCATATGAAGAATGAGTATGACAGTTTCCATATAGTACAAATCTGTTTAGGAGGTGGGAGTCAAAGGAAGGGAAGGATGGCATTCTCTTACCAGTTCTCCATCAAAATCATCTGAAATGAAGACCCTTTTTACATAGAGCCTGATATTTTTTGTTTTGGGATTGACTATGTCATCCTTTCCTGTGGAAGCAATGGCTGGCACATAAAGTATGGACCTGAACTCCACCTCACCCTGCAAGAGCAACCTTCACCAGCTTAGCAATAAATGAAAAGAGGCAAATGAGAAAAGAATCCAGTTAAGACTTCAGAGTTCAACATTTAGAGAACAATAAAAAATTGCACAGCATGTTAGAGGACAGGGACATAACACATGTACTTTTCCTTGCCTGACAAGTTTAAGTTACCCACTTTTCATTGGCCTTGCCCTTTAGATAACTATCATCCAATTTTAGAAGCATATATCCAATCATGTATTTTAATTGTAGAAAAGAATATAATCATTATCACATCCAGAATGAGTTACCTCAGTTGTGAAATGAGAAGACGCTAAAGGCTCCAAGTATTCATTAAAGGTTTTCTTGTAAAACTCATTGTAATCTTCTGTAGAAACTTCTTTAGGGTTCCGAAGCTGCACATGTCGAGAGAATTTATCAAACCTTTCCCTATATGTTAGCATTAATCAACATCCAAATATACCAATCTTTACCCACCCATATTGGTTGGGTCTCATTAGTAAGTTCCCAGTCCCAGTATTTCTCAACAACAGTTTTTGTTTTCTTCTTCTTCTGTCACAAGAAACAGCAAATGAATAAAAAGAGCTACAGGATTAAATTTTGAAGAACCATGAAATGATAACAAAGTTATGCTTCATACCTCAGTGGTATCATCTTGTTCATCCTTTTTGGCCTCAGCTGGATCCTCATCAACCTCAACCTTCAACAGAACAAGAAATAATAGATAAATGTGCAGCATTTTTCAAGTGGTAGAGATTTATTCATAATCCATCAGAAGATTGCTATGATCTTTGAAAGTATTAATGAGAACGGAAAATTAAAGTAACTGAGAAAACTGACCTCTTTAGTGTATCCTTTCTCCTGCCAGGTGTATATTGGGAATGAAACAAACTGTGAGTAGTTTTTCACGAGCTTCTGGATCCGTTCTGGATGTGCAAAGCCTTTGTCATCACGCTGAAGTAGGGAGAACAAATAAAAAAACATGGTGAGTTTCAAATCTATTCAAGGAGGAGGAAACAAGCTGCTTGAGAAAAAAAGGCTAGACCTTAAGATACAGTGTAAGGCGAGTTCCTCTAGGAATGTGATTTTCTGGGTCTGTGTCCTCTCTTATAGTATATGAGCTTGCATTGGCCTCTCCTTCCCATACATATTGTTTATCAGATCGTGGGCTTTTTGTTGAGACAACAACCTTTCAAGAAGGAGAGGTTTATTATTGAAAACTAGGAAACTCTATATTGATGTAGATAAGATAACAAACATGAAAAATGTCCAAACTTTACATTAAGGTCATACCCGATCTGCCACGAGAAAAGCTGAATAAAAGCCCACACCAAATTGCCCAATTAAATTGTTGTCAGAACCGGCATCCTTGCTATCCTGTTAAGCAAATATGAATTCTTTAAGCACTCAAGCAATCCAGCAACACACTTGGAATCAAAAATTCAATACAGCTCAAAGAAAATATTAGACCTTCAATGCCTTCAAAAACTTTGCAGTTCCACTTTGTGCGATAGTTCCAAGACAATCAATAAGTTCTTGACGAGTCATACCAATGCCACTATCGCTGCGAGAAAGAACCGCATGTTGGAATAGTTGAATCGGATGGAAAATCAATAATTAACAGTTGATGAAGTTCAGAAAGCTTACGTGATAGTTATAATCCCATTATCTTTATCGGTTTGAATACGAATGTCAAGATCAGCAGCACCCTTCAAAAGCTCAGATTCAGTGACACTAAGAAATCGCAGCTTGTCCAAGGCATCACTCGCATTACTGTGAACATAAATTCATAAAGTACAAAATTTAAGCAACATATAAATTTCCAAAAGCAAAGAACACAAGACTAATGAGTCTATTGACTGTTTGCATCCATTATTACATAAGCTTCCAAATAGAGAAATGCTTTAATCACTTTGCCCTCTCTTGCTTTCCAGGCAAATATAAATATGTAACAGTGCATCAAAGTATTAAGAAAAAGAAAAGGAAAGAAAAGAAAAGAAAAAACAACGTGCCTGATAAGCTCCCGAAGAAACACCTCTTTGTTGCTGTATAGACTATTAACAATGAGGTCCATAAGGCGACTAACCTGCCATCAAGTATTAAAAAGAGAGAGACATCAGTAAAACCATATTCAGCTCCCGTTCCTTGAATACAAAAATGAAATTCCCCAAAATCTCCATTGATGTACCTCAGCTTGATACTCATATTTTTCACCCACAGATGGAGGGGATGATGACGAATCAGATTCTGCAGCAGTAGACTCGTAACGGGTACCCAAAAAAAGGGTATGCTTCAAGTTCAGCTGCTTGCTTTTATTTGGTATCTCTCTCCCAGTGGTTAAAACCGAGTACCATCTCAATTTGGCCTCACCGTCGACAACCTGCTCATGACTCATAAATAAATATTCCACATTTGACCACAATACCATATAGATACATTTGCTATAAACATAAATTTTCTTAAGGTTAACTGTACAACTTTGTTTTCCTTTGTGCCCATTCTTTGCCAAAAATAGGAGGAAATTGCATTAACAATATTAAGAATTTATTTAATTAAAAAAATTGGCCATTAGACTGGATGATAAAAATATCTCAAGCAGAACCAATCAACCAAGAAAAGAAAAAAAAAAGAAAAGAAAGGAAACAGGTATCAAGTCAGTGTAGAAATGGGAAGAGCTTTTTATAAGAGCGTACAGAATCGGAGAATGGGACAGCGGTGGCGGCGCTCCCGTAACGAGAGGCAGAGCCAGTGGAGCGGAGGATAGTGGAGACGGAACGCCTCGATAGCCTGTGCATCGTTCCTTCACGGTAGGAAGAAATTGAACGTAAAGCGACCGGGAGGGGAGAGAGATAGAGAGAGAGAGGTGGAGTAGATGGGCACTGTTTCTAGCGAGTCTCAGACTCCGTGAGTTATGAATGGGTGTTTAGTAGGGTTTATCATGGGGTTTGAGGAAGTTTCTGGAGATCGGTCCCTTTTCTCTCTTTTTTTTTTGGCCCCTTTTATTTCGTGCAACGTTTTATAAGGTATTTGATCATTTTTAATAATAATTTTTTAAAAAAAACAAGACTATAGTTTTTTCTTTTTTTACACATGCTCTGTGTGGTTTTAGCAACTTGGGTCGGTTTTCATAGAATATCATCTTAAAGCCTAATTCTTATAATTATATGCACCATGATGCTATTTAGATTAAAAAAATTAATGTAATAAAAAATATTCAAGCTATAAAAAATTATTTAACATTGTTATTAGATTCAGCCAAATAAGTTAATTTTAAAACCTTCCAACTTGACCAGTTTAAAATAAAATTATATAGAAATCGCCTTAATATAACTCAATCAACTTAA
>Ga0325414_1001675_pt1 | contig 21697 bp, 8 predicted proteins | sample PopdelMetagenome_8_FD_206183 | JGI IMG/M metagenome (GOLD analysis project Ga0325414, IMG submission 206183) | Populus deltoides microbial communities from Bellville, Georgia, United States - Leaf-PdKOR-R3 | ecosystem: Host-associated > Plants > Phyllosphere > Phylloplane/Leaf | place: USA... | reverse complement strand
CATCTTATATGACAAACATATAATCAAACCTAACGATATTAATTTTAATATTTTTGTATGTGGAGTTGGTTTTTAAGAATATATAAATGAGAGGTTCGACATATTACTGACTTCTACTTGATTCATGAACACCCCTACCATTTACCATAAGAAATCATTAAGTACTTATGTGTAGTTCTTCTTCACTTATTCTTATATTTAAATATAACACTTCCCTTTCCCTAAGTTAGAAAAGCAATAAATAATCTTAAATTTAAAACTTCTTATATTTCATAGCTTAATTTTCTCTCACTTTTTGCTTGACCTCTTTCTTTTCAAATAGATAATTTTCAATACACCTATCTCTTATTTTGCTCTGAAACTTAGTGTAAAGAATTAAGAATTTTGGAAACAATCTCATTCAATTATTCTTTTGATATTTTGCAACAAATATAATCTTTTTAAGGGTTAACATTGTTTTATAAAGTAACTAGTGATATCTTATTAGTTACTTATTAGAATTTATTTTTAAAAGAATAGATACAAGAAAGAGAAAGAAAGCCTATAATGTTTTGTGAGTCTTAACCACCTTTTGTGTTAGTCTCTTTCTTCAAAATGAATTTCATGGACCAACTAATAGGACGCTGCTAGTTATTTGAATTTTAGACAGTAATAACTAATAGAATACCATTAATTATTCTTTATGCATCATAAAATTTTTTATTTCACTTTTCTCACTCTAATATTTTTAATTGATTTAATTTGTAAACATATTTTTTTGTGTATCTTATTTATGGATTGAAAGTTTCAATTGATTTTACTTCTTTTTTTGTTTTAATGTATTTCTTTTTTTATTTCGATTTACTTTAAGTCATGGATAGAAATGCTTCTCTCTCTCACACACCATTCAGATTATAATGTTTATCATTATAATGTCAATCTTCTCCAATTTCTTTCTTTCTTTTTTAAGAATCAATTAAAATGATCTTCTCTTTTTCTTCTTTGGTTTTTACTACAATATACAATATTGATAATATCAATCTTTCAATCACTAGACTGTTTGCGTAATCACAATTACTATTTATGAGCTTAGATTAATTTAATTTCACATTAGAAATTAATTATATTTTCTTATAAAGAGCTTAGATTTCATAAAACGTTAAAAAATAGTGTAAATTAATTTAAAGTTTTTAGCGTACATTTCTTACACATTTGTTTTTTATTTATTTATTTTGTGATGTAAGTTTGTAGGTTAATTCCGAATAACTATATTTTACTAATATCTTTTTTAATGTCAATTTTTATTTTATTTTTAAAGCATTCACGTAAATTCATGTGCCAAAATCCATTATCTTATAAATGGAATAATACAAAAGCTAATGGAAGGACTTGATCTGAAATAGAAAATAGTTAAAGGAAAGTCAAATTCAAAATTGGAAGTCGAAGAACTCAATCTAATTTATTAAAACTTGAAGGATGGTGGACACATTTTAACCAATTCCCAAATATTATATATAAAAAAGCCATTTGTCTAATATTAACAAATAAAAATTATAAAAATAAATCTTTTAATAAATAATAAAAATTATAAAAATAAAAAGTTGGAATCGTGGTTATGCAAGCGCCGACAAATGTACCTTTTAAATGATGTATGCGGTGACGTCTGATGATTGAAAATACCAATCCATTTCACCTTAAAGCTAGTGTGGCGGGGCAACCAATGGGATGGAGAGTGCATTTCAATTCGTGTTGGTTCGACAGCTATTAAATTTTTTCACTACTCTTTTCTCTATCATTTCCTAGGGATCCATGCCCGACCTTCAAAACTTCAATTATGTTATTTAGTTTGTATTTATTTTAACTATATTCTTTATTATTTTGATTGTTATTTATGTTGATATTTATTTATTTTTTAAATTTTTTTTCAATTTCATCCTTGAGTATTTTATTTCATTTATTTTTTGTTTCTAATGTGGTCTTTATTTTTTTTTATTGCTGTTTTTTTAAATTATTTTCTTGATTGTTTTACAATGTTTTCCTTTAAAATGTTATTTCATTTATTTTTTGTATCCAATTTTAGCCGTCATTCTTTTGATTGCTAATTTTTTTTTTATCATGTTCTTATTTTTTTTATTTTTCAATTTAGTCCCTAATTATATTCTTTCATTTAGTTTTTGTATTCGATTTGATTCTCATTGTTTCAATTACTATTTGTTTGATTTTTTTAATTTTTCATGATTGGTAATTTTGCTTCATTAATTTTTCATGTGTGCCTTCTATGATAATCTCAGTCTCTTGACTTGAATCACTGGCTTCGAATTTTAGCTTGGTTTAAGTTCGGTCTTTGTTTTAGTAATTTTTTTACAAATTGATTTAAAAAAACATTTTCTTGATAATTTTGTTCTTTATTTTTTTTTCCACTTTCATCTTTGACCTTAAATTATTAGCCCTTCAACTTTTTGATTTTTTCACTTTTTTTTGTGGGGTTGTTCTGGGTTTAGGTTAGTCAAGTTAACTCAGGTAGACTAAGTTTTTTTATTGATTTAACTGTGGTCTTTTTTCATATGTTTTTTTTTTAATTTAAAAGCTTGTATCTCGATCTTATTTCATGGGTAGCATATTAATCAAGTTAACCCGAGTTGATTTAAATTTTTTCTTTGATGTTTTTGGTTTTAAATTTTCTTTTCAATTTTATCATTTGACATTAGATTATTGGGTTTTGAGTTTTGTGATTTTTTTTCCACTTTTCTTTCTCTGAGGTTACTCCAATCTCTTTTACTGGATAGTGTGCTAATCAAATTAATCTAAGTTGCTTCAAGTTATCATCGACTAGATATTTTTTTATATTGTAAAAAATTTAGCCCTACTCACGGCATAGCACATACCACCTATCTAGTCATTATTAGAATGAGTGTGGGTAAATTAATTTTTTAGTCCTTTTTTTGCACAATATAATAGTAAAACATCCTTAAAAGTATATATTTGATTAACTATTGACTAGGGGTATTTTCTTTTTTTTTCCTCATGAAAAGTACAATAAAATGACTAAAGTAACCTTAGAAAAAAAAATCTTATTTAGTTTGTTTTGTATAATGCGGACGACCTATCTAGATAGCTTTAAAAAGCGCACCTGCATGAGTAGCGCAAGCACTGCTGCCAAAATGTTTGTTAAATATTTTATTTTGCACCATGTTTTTCATAAATTCATAAAAAAAACCAATGTTATTAATTCTATCAATTAACACGTGTATCCTTTTATTTTAGCAAATTAAGTATAATTTCCTAAAATTAAAAAATTATCTCACCAATTAAAAAAAATAAATTATTCCCTACATTTTATCCATTATCATTAACTTTCCTCGCATTTCTATTAACTTCATTATCTATTCCATTCTTTTTACTGAATATTTCATATTGAAATTTTAAAAAATTATACTCACTTATCTGAAATACAAAAATCCAAGTGCTTAATTGACTGAATTAATTAATTACAGAGTGATTTGTTTTATGAATAGGAGAAAACATAAAATGAATGATTTGGTCTATATTTATATTTCAAACTTATCCACCAAGTACTTTAATCTTGATATATACTACATCACAATTCAATTTTTAATTTTTTTTTTATTAATGTGAGTGTTTAAACGAGTTTATGTATATCTCGACTAATTTCACGGGTCCTAAAATTAATAATTATATAAGTCTATAGTCACAATCATATTAGCAATTATACAATTTAAACTTAAAATTACAGAGAAAATAAATTCTTTGATGTTAAATTTTTATTATTGGAACAGATTTTTTTTATTACTTTTTACCGAGGATGAGTGAGAAATCAAAATGAAACAAGAAAGGAAAAACTATTTTTGGCGGCAACAAGATTCTCAGTTGCCAAGTCAGCTTTTGGTGGAATACTAATAGAAATAAGGAGACACTACAAGACAGACAGGCCCACCGATATAATATGGGCCCCCACCTCATTTGTCTTCCACGCGAAGTTTCACCCGTTAAAAGGATTCTTACTTTTACGGGCCCACCACCACAACCTTTTTTAACGGGCGTGCCGTAATTTCTCGCCGGAAGTGTCGGTCGTTCTTTGGTTATGTAGGACAGATGGTCCGGGTTCCAAGTGTATCTGAATGTTTTTTAAAGGAATTAAAAAAATATTAATTTAATATATTTGTAAATAAAAAATACTTTAAAAAATAATATTTATTTTAATATCAAACAGAAATAATACAGGTAGGCAGAGGAGAGAGAGATGTTCCGGTAGAGCTAAACAGCAACGGTGGACAAAACAGCCGCTTGATTGAAAGGGAATGTAGAAGTGGTCCCCTATGGGAAATTGACGGATTGCCTCTTGATTGTCAATTGACTTAAATTATCAGGCAATAAAGTTTTGTGATGCGGCTTCCCAGAAACATTAAATTTAAATATTTAATTTTAACACTAGTATTTTTTTAACTTAAAAATTTATAAAAATAATATTTTATTTATTTTTTAAAAATTATTATTAATACCAACACATTAAAGCAAACTAGAACCATAAAAAAATCAAATTTATTTAAAAATATTTTTAAAATGCAAAAAGACACAAAATCTAAAAAATTTAAATATCAATCCTTATTCATTCAAAATTTCAAGAATTGCCTCATGATTAAAGGTCGAGAAGCACTCGCAAAAATGTTCATTCAAATGGAGTCCTTGTAATGGAAAGGGGGCAAGACAAGTACTAGATGGATCGAACATGAGTTGAAACAAATGTTCCATCCAGGTTGTATTGTTAAATCGGGCAAAGGAAGAAAGAAAATTTAATGTATCCCAATTTTTCTCTCGGCCATGACAAGTTAGAAGCCTAGAATATAATTAGATGATTGCACCGAGTTAGGTTGCGGGTTAAATTAATTTTTAATTTTTCAATATAAAAAAAATATTTAGGTGTTGTTAATATATTTTCTAATAAAAAAACAAATTTAAACAATATGAAAATTAACTTGATGTGATCCAGTTAACTTTATAGGTTCAGAGACAATTTAGATAATAGTTAAAAACTTAGTTTGAATAAAAATAAATTTGAAAACATCTTTTAATTAATATTGAGATGAAAACATATCGTATCAACTCAGGTTAACTTGGATTAATCTGTTAAATCCGTTATTAAAATAACCAAATAGAAGGAAAAATGAAAAAAATAACAAAGCTTAATGGCAAATAATCTTATGCAAAATGATAAAATTAAAAAAAAAACTTATAAAAAATCAAGAAAAAAAATTAGACTTTCAAAAGAAGCACCTAGCAAAAAAGATCAAAGTTAAATAAAACACTTAGTAAGAAAATGCAAGCTAGCCCAGGTTAACTTGACCACTTAATATGTAAATGACATTTGGATCCCCTAAAAAACAACTTTATTCCTGTTTTCAAGATAATTGTTAAGTGCAATAAAAGATAAAATAGTCAAAATATTTTTCCTTGCAATGAATAGGAAAAAGCTAGTTAATCCGTTTTAGTTTTTTTTTCAATGAATGAATTGTATTACATTCTTAACTGTTACACCCATGTCATTGTGAATTTATGAATTCATTCTTAAAAGGTTAAAAGAAAGTATTGTAAGCTTGGTATAATTAATAACTTTTGAAATATAAAAGCAATCCAGTCAATGGTGGTAATTTAATGCAAATTGCAAGTGTTATCCCTGGTTATTAGACCTGGTCTGACCTGATAGGTTGATTCAAGATCCGGGTGAATTAAGGTTCTAGTAGGTCTGGATTTGGTGAAAACTTGACTTACAATTGGCTTGATGAATTTTACTTGGTTGGCCAAGGCAACTTGTGACCCAACAAAACTCGATAGATACATTTTTTTTTAAAATTATCTTTGATTTAACTAATATATATATATATAGCATGTCCATGAACATTTCCATGTGGAACAAAAATTACATTTTCTTAACGAACAAAAAAATTAAATCAATGTATAACGAGGCCTGAGGAGCTCTTTTCCATATTGATTACTAACTCATATCAAAATTCATTATATAAACATTAAAAGAAACTTTTTTTTTAATGTGAGATTGGAAGCTCATTAGTATATATACTATATGTTCATAAGAGAAAAAGTTATGTTTTTCCAATATGAGATAAAAAAAACTTTTTTTATTTAAATACTTCAACTTAAAATAAGAAGATAATATCCTTTCAATGTGGCATGAAAAACCTTTTGAAATAATCTTTTAAACTTTATTATTTACAACATGTATAACTTACATCCGTATGGATTGTTTCTTAATTAATTTTTTATGTGGAATATTAAAATCTCAAATGTTTTTTTTAATAAAAAATTTAGGTTGACTCAGGTCAACTCGTGTGGCTCAGGACTCATCCCCTTAACTGAGCCAACCCCCAGATCAGGTTTGATAATATGATGTTACCTCCTCTTGATTTTGTGTGAATATACGTGAGTGTATGTGTTTGGACAGGTAATCTAGACTAAAGTTTAGGTTTATTTTGATAACAATGTTCATCATACTTCAATCAATATGCCGGAAACAAATCAATCAAACTAAAGCTTACTTTTCGTACTTGCAGTAATCTTTATTGATGGAACCAGTTACACTGTATTTGGATCTGTTTATTTTTTAGGAAAATATTATTTTGAAAAATAAGTTATTTTTTATTGTTTGGATAAAAAATAAAAAAAATCATGTCAAATAAAATATTTTTCATTAATAATTTTTCATGATAATAATAAGATTGAAAAAATTTATATGCTGGTGATATAAATAGTGATGGTGTCGTAGTGATTGCGGTGATGTTAGTTATGATAATTGTAACAATGATAATAATAATAATTATAGTTATAAAATAATAGTTGTAGTGATAATTATTTCAATAATTAGATAATGGTAGTGGAGGAGGCAATGAATAGTTGTGATTATTGTTGATCTGGTAGTGATGGTGTTAAAATGATGGTGGTGGCGGTGAAAATAATGATAAAGTCATGATTACATTAATGAATTACGGGTTGTTGACATTGTGGCCCAACCATATTTTTTAATTTTTTAATTTTTTTAGTTTCAAATTAATATTTTTTAAGTGTTTTTTATTCTTTTAATATGCTGATGTAGATAAAAAACAATATTTTGATATATTTTCAAGTGAAAAACACTTTGAAAAGCAATCTCAACTATACTCCCAAACATGCTCTTAATCAAGTAGTGTTCATGATTGTGGTTGAGGTGTTAGTGGTTAAGTGGTAGTGTTAATAGAGGGTTATTGATGGATGATATTAAAATAGTAATTATATTAATAATAAAATGAATGTTGTAATATAAAACTGATTAAATTGAGAAAAATAAGAAAACAAATTAACTAAAAAAATCAAATTGAGAAAAGACATGAAAAAAGCGATTAGAAAACAAAAAAAAAATCAGTTTAGTTTAGTTTTAGTTTCAAAAGCCTAAAACCAATTGAACAAGACCAAACCAACCCGATTCAACTAAAAATTAAAAATATTGTTAACTGAACATGGGTATAAATAGAAAATTATCTTCAAAAGAATAAAACCCTAAAATTCACTCTCACAACCGCACACCACATTCCCCCCTCTCCCCTTAACCCTTGTCTCTCAATCTCCTTCATAACTTAACTCGCAGATCACCCTTTTCTTTGCCTCTCTAGTTTTACTATAATCGTCTTTTCTCATTTTTTAGGTAAGTCTCTATTTCTCAAGCATGTTCTTCAAGTATTGTGTCAAAATTTACTATATCGAACCATTATAATTGTGTTTAGCTAACTTGGATTAATTCTTCAAGTAAATGGAGAAAAAAATGTTAAGTGTAAACATTTATTGTCTCGTGTTAGCATCTTCAATATTAACCAAAGAGAATCAACTAGAGGTTTTCTAATTTCCTTTGTTTTAGAATAGAGTGTTTCCTAGCTAAACTTAGGTAGAAGCAAAATTACTAGTGATGGCATAAACTTGTGGTTTTTAGCCAATTATAGCCTCAACTTTTGAAAGAGATGCTTAATCTTTTTCAATGCTCTATATTTAAATTGTGTTAATCTAGATATTAGCCCACTAAAGTATATGAACTTTGTCCAGTTTCTGTAAATTTTAGCTAAGGCAATAACTAGTTAGCCACGATATTCTGATCCTATATTTAATTTTTTAGATGTTGGTAACATGTTATTTCTTAAAATTTTAATTCAACTTTGTTGACATCAATGATTTTTTATAGCCTTTCCTTTTAGTTTTTGTTATTTCATTGTTTGATAACATGTAATTGCTAAGAACTATTTCCTCATACCATGTTAGTAGTTGTAAAATTTTGCATAAGTTAAAAACTCAAGATCCCAATTTATGTTTATAATGGGTTCTCCTATTGAGTCTTGATGCTGATTTTTTGCAACATTTCCTTTTATTTTTTGTCATTTCATTATTTCATTCATTCGACATTTGTTTGTTGTCAAAATTGGTTGAATTATGGATTTGACATCTGAACCTTGATGGATGATATTGAAACTTACCAAAACATCGAGTCAAATAATTTTTCTTATAAACTTACACCTTTTATTTTATAATTTATTAATTAATGCATTTTAAATATAACATGTTTAATTTTTTTATTTTGTTGAATTTGGTGACAAGTTGCATATAATAGCGAATGATAGTTAGTACAAAAATTAAGGGCATTTGAAGGTAACTAACTTTGATTTTTTTTAGTGTTTAATCATTAATGCTTGACAAATCATTATATAGTTAGTTTATTTACAATTTAAAGATCTAGAAAGATGATTTATGTATGCATCATGTGTGTATGTGTATTGGTGTTTTTGGTAAACTTGAATTTTAAACATCGAGTTCCACACTGATCTTGGGTGTTGTGTTAAGGTTTCCATTTTTGGAACAATATTTGAGAAAGATATTTATATCTTTTTATTTGTGAGCTCTTAATGACTTAAAATTAAGATTTGTACTTTCTATGTACTTTGCTTAATTCTCTTTTGCTTTAATAGTTGTCATTATCCTTTACATATGGATTGGATTTTATTTTTTGTTTGGTTGCATTAAAGGAGCTTCCTATGATCTTTACGAACATAGAATGAACTAAAATATATTCAAGATTAAGTTTACGATATACTACTATATTAATATAACCAGATTGATTGAAGGTTTGTAATGGTATGAATTTCAATATTTAAAGTCAACAAATCTGAATATAGTATCTATGGTTTTAGATTGTTGTATAATTTTTTCTTTTGTTTGAGATTGAAATTGGTGGCTTTTTCATGATAACATGTTAACTATTTGACCTAGCTGGTAGTTCACATAAACCTAATAAATAGATATTATAGGTTTGGATTTTTGAAATTCTTTCGACTCGACTCAACTCGTATAACCTAATGTAAGTAGCCCTAGTCCTTGGTATAAATAATATTATTCCTTCTCTCTCTTAATTCTTTTCATCTCTCGCCTTTGCACTCACAATCATTTCCCATTCTCTTAATCTCTTTCCTTTCAATTCTATCCTTCAAACTTCATGTACTTAATTACATATCATTTTTTTTTCTTTTACCCATAAAACCGATGCACTTTTACAACTTGATTATTTTTAGGATCATCAAAGAATAATGGAATTAATATGCCTAACCTACGAATATCTGTAATATCCATAATAGTTTTAGCCTAATATGATATATCCAACTCGCTCAGGGTAAAAAAAAAAATGGGTCAGGTTTATATTTTATAAAATATCAAAAGTTAGGTTTGACATAATTATAGGTCAAAACCCGATCTACTATATCCATGAACACCCCTACTAATGAAATCATGAAAAAAATTTACATAGAAATTATGCTTTCGATAGCTGGGTTGATGGATGGTGTGATTATGCTGGCCATCAGTTGATAGGCTTGACTTGTTACTGTGCAATTCACTTGAAAAAATAAATCCCTTAAGAAACACGAAATTCTTTGACGCTTAAGTCAATAAGTATATATAGAGGAAACAAATATACAAGAACATGAAAAATAAAGTGAAGGTTAGGGAATGTATATCTGCGTGTGTTGGCCTAAAAATTGTTTGGCTTAATCTGTCTTGTCTTGGCTTTCAATGGTGTAGCTTTGGTTGGCTTTGGATGACTTTTATGGCTTTTTATTGGCTTTAATTGACTTTTATGGCCTTTGGTTGACTTTTATGGTTGTATGTTAGGCTTGTCTTGTAAGGAGTTCAATTCTCTTGGTTGCCTTGGTGAGTGGGTGTATACACTTAAGCCTTGAGATTTCTTAATGGAGAAGGAGATCATATAAGTGGTGGAGAAATTGGCTCTCAACCTTGGTTGTGGAGCTGGTCATCCATTGAAGGAAAAAATGGTGTTTTGTTGGCTGATATGTCATGCCGTGATCATTGTTCTAAGTCCATTGTTGGTGTAGAAAATGATATTTGTGCGGTAACAAAAAAAAAGTTATGTGTATATAGAAAAAATTATATGCATAAAAAGTTTGCGCATACGGCTCATGAAAACCAGAAAAAATACATAAGTGGATGTGCCAGAAAAGATTGGATAGGTCAGGTCAATCCCGCGTTAGGAGTGGAGTTTCAGGCTTAAAATTAAGCCATTTAGACTAAAAAGGCATGTCAGGCAAGATTTGATAGACCGGGTGATGGAATGGAGGAAAAATATCATGTCTTTTTAGAAATACTTCTAGCTAGCCATGAGCTGAACCGTTCTCATAATCGTGAGCTGATCAATGCATTCTTTTTGTAATTATGGTGATTGATAAATCTCATTTAGTTGGTCTGTGTGATCTTTAGCAATGAAAAAGTTGGTTCCTTGGCCAAGTAGCAAGCGTACCTGTGTATATATATATAGTACTTTCAGTTATTCATGATGGAATGTACTCAAGCATATATGTAAATAGCAAGCTTGCAGTACCCGTCAATTTTGCTTCATGCCAAAATTTACGATAAGGTAAATTAGCATTTCTGATGATCAATATTAAAACGTAAGCAAGTACGTACTTAATTATTAATAGAGGCAAGCATCATCACAAATTCAAACGTCTATAACAATTCATACGCTGAGATTATTGACTTTAAGCCGTGAGGGTAGCATCATTTGTCCCCTCATTAATACATATCTAAGCTACATAATATCCAAGGTATAGTTGAACTTGGACATGGGATCTCTTCAAAGTCTTAAAAGAAGCCCTAGCTACTTGCCAGAACATAAGAATTGGAAAGGCAGTGCCAAAAATTTAGAGTCCTTTTTGAAACAATAGATCGAAACAAAAACTGGGGGGTGGAGAGCCAAAATTTTCAAACCCTTTTCCATATAAAGATCCTTTATGGTGGTTAAGGCCTAAAAAACAGCCTCAGCTTTAGGGCACCATGCTTTGCCTCCCCCCAAAAAACCCTTCACTGTCCCTCTCTCTCTCTCTTTTTCCTGTGGAAACGTGCCGTGTCACTACTGTACATTAAAGAGAGAAACGTGCATGCGGGAATATAAGATTAGGTAGAGTTCGCATAGTATGCGTGCACCACGATATTACACAGCTGCCTTGACATAAAGCTTTCCCCTCCTTCTACTACTACACTTTCCATTTTAATATAAATGATCATACTTGCACAGACATCTACATGTTTTTGAGTCCCCTCTCTTCTTCTTCTTCTTCTTCTTCTTCTTCTCTCTCAAGTCTCAACCAAATTAAGAGGTAAGACTGCACCGGTCTTCATTTCTATTCTCACACCATGGTGGTAGCATTCAACTTTGTGGTTATCAAACCCATGTTTAATTCTTTCCTTCAAGAAAGGCCATTTAGACAATATCCTACTCATTTCCATGAGAGGAGTAACCTTTCAAGCTTCCATTCGTGCAAGCTAGAGATGGTTCTTCCATAACGAAGGATAATTACATGCATGGGTGCATCCATGCGAGGGGAATCGAGCGTTCCTGGTCCGACTGATTACTATATATTTATGTGAATTTTGCTTCTACAGTTGTACAATTATCAGTCCTTGTTTTCATTACAGATTGATCCTCTCTTCGTTTCTGTTCTTCTCCTTATCGAGCATTATTGATTTTCTTTTCAGAGTTAGGATTGAATGATCTGTATTTGATTTTATATCATCATAAGTGCTCTTGTAATAGTGGAAAGAAGAGAAGTGGTTATATTGGCTTGATGATTAATCTGTGCCGATGCAGACAGTTGTTATTATTAGGCTGTAAGAAGTGTGTGTGAGTGCTTAATGAATTAAAAAAATTCCATGTTGTACTCTTCTGTATTCCTTCCTCTATCTCCTTTCTCTCTCTCATAAACTTGTGTGCTTATTCACACCTCAAATGGATATATCTTCTGTAATCACTGATAACAATGTATACAAGATCGACCACAGCTTTGCCAGTGACCTAATGAAACATATAATTAAAACGTAGAAAATTAGACATGAATGATGGCTCCATGTTTCCAGAGGTTAAGAAATTAATTTAGGCTTGACTATATTATCATTTTTTCCTCTCTTTTTTATTATTATTATTATAGTGTCGATTCAATATCATCATTACACTTTTGTTAGCAGGTGGGGATCTGCATTACTTGACTCAAATATTCACTTTAAGGTAGTAAAAGGAGATGACAAAGCCCTTATCTGGGTTTTTCATTTCCTGAAAGTTTTCCCAAGAGGTGACCCCATATATATATATATATATATATAAAGCTTTTGAGGGCTATTTACTTGCCAGTTGATGACAACAGTATAGCTGGGGCTGACCCTTTCTTTCTTTAATCTTGACCCACAGTTTAGCGCCTATGCCTCCACACCTCACCTCAAGCTCAAATTAAAAAGAAGGCAAAAACTAACAATCACTTGCTGACATTAATTTAAACATGACAAGCTGTAAGAAACACTCCTTTTTTTCCTTTTTCTTTCTTTAATCATGAAAAGATTATCTAGGTTGACCGAGGGTTGGTGTTGTGCCCCTTAGGGAGATTCCACCTATATATATAGATCTTATATGTTAAAGGCTAAGGATTTGCTGGTTGTTATCATTTCTCTCGTTGCTCCTTTATAACTTAATGATAACAATAGCTAAAGCTGCTGTCTTAGCACAGATTTCATAGAGATGGGGATCATCTGTCTGTGGGGAGCACCAAAGCCTGTGGACCCCAATATTGTAAAATTCCTTTTTCTAGTACAATTAGAAAATTATTGTCTTGATTTACTGGGAAATACCATCGTTGAAATTCTAATTTTCCTCCTTACTTTAAACTGTAGGATGGTCCAAAATCATAGTAAAGTTTTTACCATGCTTGATAACACTGTGAGTACCTATCTCTTCCTGTCAAAGTCTGGATTGTATGTGAATGATCGATGTGTCCTTTATCCACCAATTGTTGAGAGCACCATGAATTCCTGTATGGAACCTTTTTCTTGAAATAGTCCTATTGTACATTTTATGCGTGCACATCAACCTGCGCTCCTTCCATTTGTACATGGACACCATGAATTCATGCTGGGGATGAATATAAGGATCTGTCCACATTACAAAATATACTGCACCAAGCTGTTGGAGAACATGAACGCCTCTGAAAAAGAAAAGTAATCTCTTGTGTTACAGTGATCAAGCATTCCATGCGGAATCAGTTCCTCTCTATATGTATATTCTTCTGTTGATATACAGTACTGTATCATCTTAATTATAAAATCAATGATCTCTTGCCTTAATGGTTCTTACATTCTTGCATGAAGAGAAAATATTCGTAAACCGAGGTAGGTACAACCGTACAAGGCTTGGGCCCTTGAATGATAGATATTAGATTATTAGGTTAGTATATAAAGCTAGATTAACAGAGCGTTCGTTTTTATTTGTTTAAAGTGTTTTTTTTTAATCTAGAAAGCATAAAATTTATATTTTTTAAGTGTTTTTCATAATTTTAACGTATTAATATGAAAAAAAGTATTATTCTAATTTAATTTTAATTAAAAAACACTTTTAATTATTACCAAAAACCAACCTCTTTCTATTGGGTCTTTACAACAAGTTGGGCTTAAATCAGCGTGTTTGACCATAACCTCTTTCTTTTCATTTCCATCCCGAGTATCCACCAAATGTACACGAATATTATACTTTATTTCTAATTGAGTGTGTGTGTATATCACTTGAGGGTTCAAGAATTTCCATTACTTCTAGTTTTAATGAATTAAATCATTAATTGAATACTAATCATTTCATTGAAATTGTGTTGATATAAGTTCATTACTATGCTTTACATTTATTGATAAAGTTTTAAAGTTACGCTAAAAATATCAAATTACATTTATGGGATACTATACATCAAGATTAGTATTAAAATGTTGTTTTATGTTACTCAAAGTACTTTTAGGAACTAATTTAATTTTTAAAACCCACTTTTTATATCTAAAATATATACTATCCTAAAAAGTTGGCCCCAAAATTTCCTAAAACATCTTATTTCTATTTAAGACACTAAATAGACAGTATAAACACATTTCTAAAACCTTCAGGTAAACCTAACAACATGTGGTACACTAGTTAACCACACCAGACATTATTCTTCTGCATCAAAGATTACTTGAATATTACTCTTCTTTCAAGAGTTTGATCAATTTTTTAAGATTGAATTGTTACAAATCACAAGTCGCCTGATTATCTGGCTCTAATAGTAATCCATACGAACCATTAGATTAGAAATATCTTAAACTCTTTTATAAGAAAGAGATTACTATACCTTGAGTTCTAACTCTTTTTTTTTTTAATGTTTTCAGGTGTTTCTCTTTGATCTCTTGATAAAAAAAAACATGAGGCATGACAATCTATTTATAGAAAAAACCTGATATCCCTATTAATGACAAACTATCACTTTTTTCCTTGAAAAATATCATATATGGTATTTCAGGATAATTATTAGAAATTTATACAATTAAGTCCCTACTTGATTTTTCTAGATTTATAATTGTAATTCATTAACTTATTTACAATCAAGTCTCACTTGATTAATCATTCTAGTTTATTTTTTTTTACTAATGATTCTTAATATGTGTGATCCATTAAGTTCATAATATGTTGGCCTATATATAAATCATAATTCTAATCAAAATAGGATTAAATAAATTAAAAAATTAAACCTTTATCAATTTAAAAATTGATTGATTTATATTTGAAAATAAAGTGCATCATTTAATACTGTGACATGATCCTTCAAGTATTAAAAAATTATATATGATTTGACTTAATTTTTTACTGACAAGTTTCTTAGTGTAGTTCTTATTCTTTTATCTAGAATGTTCTATTAGACATTTAAACATATAGTATATTTATTCTATCAAATCATATTTATTCTTAACACTATAATCATTGATTTTTTTAATAAGATTTGAAATTCTTTTCAAATCTCATTCCATCTTATACAAACATTTTACAATCAATATTATTTGAGAGCATATAGATCAGCAATTTCCCTTATTCATATAAAATGATAAATTCTCTCTTGATCACCTAAATACCTTGATATAGTTTATTTCACATCCAATATCTGCCTATTTGTTATAATTTGTTAAAGGAAAGTGTAGTCATGATCAAAACATATTGTAAAAAACACTAAAAGGTATGAGAAAAATATTATTCTCAACGTCACTGTTCACTTAGAGACAAATCATTATGGATTGTTATAGTGTTTTTTTTTATCAATTACATCATTATAGGCCTAAATTAATAGCCAATTAAAGCACGCTTACTGAGGATGGTCAAGATTCAAAGAAAAGGTACTAAATTAAAAATGGCAGAAAAAAGGTGGTTGTTTTAAAATTAAGGTGAAATATTCACTTTAGTCCTTTAACTTTTCAAATTATAAACCTTCGGTCTCTTAAAATTTAGGCATTAAGTTTTAGTCCCAATCCATTTTTTTTTAATCTCTGGTTTGAGAGAGGAGAGACCAAGTGGTCGGATTTTGATGCAAATAAAAAAAATCTCGGTTGACAACGATTTTAGCCATGAAACATGGTTATTTTGGTATTAATAGGTTTCTTTCGATGAAGAGAGTTCATCTTAGGTGTTATTTGCCATTAACCATGCTTGAGATGGTAGATCTGATCCCAAAAAGAATTTTAATTTTAAGTTATTATGGGGTTTCGAGCTAATTTTTAGGTTATTTAAGGCAATAGATATGTTTTACAAGGTACTTAGGGTTTTTTCTATGTTTTTTGAATGAAAAGATATGTTTACGTTCTGTAACATAAACAAATGAAGTTAAAATTAGAGGCAAAAAGATTTTTTTCATAAGGTTGATTTGATATTATCAAATTGATAGGGGTAAATCAACTTTTCATATTTTTTAGCACATTAAAATAACATAATTGTTCTTAAAAACAAAAAAAGAAAAACTAGCGTTCGAAGGTCTTTTAGTCTTTTTTAGCATGGTAAAATGACTTCAATAGCCTTAAAAGCAAAATTTACTAAACTTGCCTCCGGGGGCTTTTTAATAATTTTATTCATGTTTTTCTTGTTATAATTAAGTTGGCTTAGTGATAGTTTTGTATTTTGATATTTATATTATATTATTAAGAAATAGTTGGCTTGTGTGTTACACACTCCAGCGTGTGGAGTACCCTATGCACTTTTTGAGAGGTGCATGGCATTGCGACACCTCTTCCACCTGGACCAATATGTGTGGTGTTTTATACGATGATTTGTTGCCAATAATTTTCTTTTTCTTTTTTTTTTCTTTTTCTCCTCTTTTCTCTATTCTCCCCTTAAAATTCGCGTTGGCCACTCAAACTTTCACAATTGTCTTCTAATTTATTGATATTTCAATTTTGGTTCTTATTTTTTTATTTATAGTTTTTGTTCTTGGCCCATTTGTCAATTTTTTTTTTCATTTTGATCATTGGATCCATAATTATAATATGCTATTTTTTCAAATTCAAACCTCATTCTTTTAATTTTTTTTGTTTTGGATTATTTTATGAATTTGATTTTTCTTTTTATTCCCTTCTTCAATTCAAAATTCTAAGTAGTTCTCTCATTTACTTCTTATTTCAAAGTAGATCCTCATTCTCTTAATTGCTATTTTTTTTTTATTTTTTATCCCCTTGTACAATTGATTTTTCTTTTTCGTATAGTTATCCACTCATGTACTATCTAAAAATGAATAATGGTAAAAGGTATTGGAGTTAAGGACATGAGTTCTTCTATATTTCAACTTTGATCCTTATTTTTTTTTTATTTGTTGAATCTTTTATCAAATTTCAATTTGCTTTCAACGTCATCCTTAGATTCATAATTTAAATTTATTATCTTTTCAAATATGATCCTTATTTTTTTTTGATTCTTTGATGAATTTAATTTTTATTTTTAATTTCCTTTTTCAATTCAAAATTCTAGGTGGTCCTCTCATTTAATTTTTATTTCATATTATTTTCCCATTCCTTAATTTCCATTTTTTGTTTTTGATCATTTTGTTAATCGATTTTTTTTTAATTTTATACTTCAATATTTAATTTATTAAGGGCTGAGACTCGTGATTTTTCTAGATGGAGTGCTTTATGTTTAGTGACTCGATTAATAAGTTTGCAAAGTTAACATAAGTTGTTATTTTTTTCACTTTTTTTTATTTCATCACTTAATTTTGTTCATTTTGAAAAATGAGCTTTGTTATTTTATTCGGTTTTTTTCGATCAAGTTATTATAATCTTATTATCTGGGTAAAAGGTTTGGCCAGGTAACCCGAGCATTTATTGGGGTAATGTTTTTAATTTTATTTTTTTACATTGGGTTATCTTCAAACTTAACTTTGTATTTTTTTTTTATCTTTTTAACAAGCACCCCTTTTCTTCTAGTTAGAGTTACCATTTTTTTAAAAAAAAAATTGATCCATTTATTGAGTAAAACTATCTTATTGGATTTATTGAATCCATTGGTATATAACTAGAGTTATTATTATTTTTTTCTTTAAAACAAACTATCAATAACTTATCATTGTTTTTTTTTATGTTACAAGAAAAAGACCCGATGTGGGCCACCTATTTAATATTATCCACTTGTATGTTTCAATTTGAAACTAAATAAGAGACAATTTTTTTATATTGAAAAAATTGGAATTACGCAAGATTCTAAAAAAATACATTATTAAATTAATTTTGAAGAATAAAAAATACAAATATAAAAAATAATATGAAATTATTAAAGAAATTATACAAGAATTTATCCCGACTTGATCCGTACAACTAATCAAAATATAACCTAATCAAAAATTTGATTTTTCAATGAATAAAGTCATTTGAACTTTTTTTTTTTTTAATATAATAAAATTATACCTGAAGGCGAAACCCAGTTTAATAACTTTAGTTTTAAATCTCCAACACATATGGGTCGGAGACAAAGCCCAGCATGAAGCAAACCCATTCATTAACGTCATATATTTAAGAGTTTGGCTGTAACAGCAAACCCTAGCTGCTTCTTGAGGCGAAACCATCTTCTCGCCGCTTAGAAGGGACAAAAACAGCAGCAGCAAGTCATGGGTAAAGCCCTACATCCTGAGAATCATCACTTTGACAGATTTCTTGAAGTTTGTTTTTTCAATCTTATTTTTCCTAACGTTGGATATGATTTGCAGGCAAAGTGCATGGTTCTTTAGCTCGCGCTGGTAAGGTGAGAGGCCAAACTCCCAAGGTGGCCAAGCAGGACAAGAAAAAGAAGCCCCGTGGCCGTGCCCACAAGAGGATGCAATACAACCGCCGTTTTGTCACAGCCGGTAATCTATCTTTGCCATTTATTTATTTAAATATTTGAATGATCTTTGTTTTGTAGCCGAACCAAAATTAATGAATTTATTATAATTATTACAGTTGTGGGATTTGGCAAGAAGAGAGGGCCCAATTCCTCTGAGAAGTAAAGCTTGAGAGAATGAGCAGATGAAGAAACATTCATTTGATTTTGGATGAACTATGTTGTTTTTCTTTTCTACAATACTACTGCTTTTAGTTGTTAATCTCAACTGTCAGACTATGTGGAGCATCTGCTCTCTTTTTGTTAAGTAGAGATGATTTGATTTCTTTTTTATTAAATATGTGTTTCTTCAAATTCATGTTATGGGCTTTGCTTAGTTTGTTGTTATGATGTTGTTTTAGTTAATTTTTCTGCTCCTAAAATATGATTAAGGATGAAGGAGATGGTCTGTCTGGTTAGTATGGGGAAGCAATGGATTTTGATTGAATTAATGAGGCAATGGGCTATCTTTATACACTTTGATTATCATTTGTACTTGCTAGAATGCAATAGGTTATCTACTTTGGTAGACTTGGAAGAGAATTGGAGAAACTCTGAGAAGATTCTAAAGGAGGGATCCCTGCTCTCTCGTGGCTCCAGTTTTCTTTTGAATATGGTATTTCTTATCGGTGCTGCTATGGGACCTGTTTTTGTGGATAATAAATCTGTTCTGAAAAATCAATGTTATTTTCGATGGTTCTTTGTACTGAAAGTACCGTTTCTGAAGCTTTTGGTTATGTTTTTAATAGTTCATACCTAGAATTCCCTGCAGAAAATGGCACTGACCCAGAATCCTTTTGCTAAGAATATTACTTGCTGTAGAGAGCCTATGCCATTACATTTCCTGCAAAAGGGGTAATTTGTGAGTGTATCCTTTTCCTGTTTGACTTAGCACGTGTCTGCCTTGAATCATGGATATTACTTAGTTGATGCCTCGAGTTGTGCAAGAAATCGCAGGCATAATCTGAAGCACTCCTGAGAAAGCTAGTGGACTACAAATTTCTCCAACGAAAATGCAAAATTGCAAATGGCTGATATACAAAATTGGCCATGGAAGGTTTGTCCCAATGCCAAACCCAACAAAGTTAATTTCTCCGAGTACCTATATTTGGGCAATGAAGAAAACAACTGAGGGTTCGTAAGGTGTCTAGCAGGTATGAATGCTTGTGTATGGCTCTTGCTCATTGTCTTGTGAGCTAAGAGATTTTAGAAGCCGAAAAGAGTCGCATTGCCCAGTTGTTTGAGCACCTAGTAACCAGTGATGCTGCCTCGAGGGATACGGTTTTTTCGTGTTATTGATGGTGTATGTTTTGGAAGCCAATAGTAAGGTAGCTCCTATGAAAATATCGCGGCTAAAGAGATTGATTAATGCTAGAAAATCTACAGTCCAGTGTATGATAAATATACCTTAGGGCATCTCCAACGGAGAAGAAGGGATATGGAAAGCCTTGCATTAACTGCAAAATTAGCTCTATATTATTGAAATTTTGGTCTCCAACGGGATAGGGACATGGAAAGCCAAAACTCCTTTTGTCAGATTCAAAAGTCATTCCTATATGTTTTGGTAAAAGAGCTTATATAACCGTTGGGCATTTCCCGCGGTAAAACACAATAATATCTTTCTCTGTTAAGGTTGTCTTCATGTTGGCTAACGAATCAAATTAAGCTTATAAACTAAGAATTCAATTCTTTCTTTTTTAGAAATCTAAACATGTGCCCTCCTCTCTATCTCCAGAATTCAATACCCTTGCTTGATCAATTTCTTTGAATTGATTCCGCTTCTCATCATCTGGGTAAGTTTCTTTTCTAGTATATGTTTACCTGTTTGAATATCAATTTTGAAACAAGTTTTTCGGTTAATTTTGTTGATTCTTTCGTTTTAAGTGGGTTTGATTTATTGGAGAGTTAGGTTTCGTTGAGAATATGAAGCTATTTTAGGGTGTTTTGGACATGGTTAGTTTGCAAAATTTGAGATTTAATGTGGGAAACCAAGTATATTGAGTGTTGCATGCACAATGTTGTTGAAATCTCCGTGTGAAGAAAAAAAGGTCTCATTTTTTTCATTTTATAGCTGAAAACATTAACAAGAAATTGTCGTAAAGAAATAAAAGAAAACACTTTGCTGTAAGAACCAAAGTGTATTTGGTTGTGCCTTCCAAAGTTTATTTTTGTTGTGAGATAAAAATGTTTTTCTTTGATAGAGAGTCGAGACACTTTAACACCCCGAAAATTCTTCAAATCTCCCAAATTTTTTTATTTCAAAATCACTATAGAAATTTCGTAAGAGTAGGTATAGTAGTAGTGTCGTTACCTGTAATAAAAATGTCATTAATATAGATCAACAAAGCTACAAAAAAATTTCTTCTTTGATATGTGAATAATAAATAATCAGCTTTGGATAGAACAAAACCAACAACTTCAATAGATATAAAGAACTTGGCAAACCATAGACGAGAAGCTTATTTTAAACTATACAAAAACTTCTTAAGAGACATACAATGTTCTTTTCCTGTAGGGGAAGATCAAGAGGTAGAGACATATAGATGACTTCATTGAGATCATTGTAAAGGAAAGTATCATGAACATCAAGTTAATGAAGGGATCAACAACATGATGGGAAAAAGTGTCATGATAGTCGATATCTTTCAATTGGGTATAACTCTTAGCCACCAAAAAAGCTTTATAATGCTCTATAAGTCCATCAGAGTGGCATCGACTGTTTCATAACTTTTTTTCCCTATTGGTGTGTTTTGCAGGACTTAACGATAAAGAAAGTGATTGGTTTGGGTAAACAACAAGACAGACTTTATTGCTTGGTTGCGTTAGCTTTGGATAAAACAAAACGTAAACGCTTAATGACCATTGCTAATCGTCCATCATGTTTTCAAAACATTTTCCTCGCCGATCTTTGCCATCGTCAACTGGGGCATCTATATT
>Ga0325414_1001674_pt1 | contig 21739 bp, 15 predicted proteins | sample PopdelMetagenome_8_FD_206183 | JGI IMG/M metagenome (GOLD analysis project Ga0325414, IMG submission 206183) | Populus deltoides microbial communities from Bellville, Georgia, United States - Leaf-PdKOR-R3 | ecosystem: Host-associated > Plants > Phyllosphere > Phylloplane/Leaf | place: USA... | reverse complement strand
AAATGAAATCACGTTTGACAAGCTGAAATGAAATTGATAGATTTATTGGTTTTAATAATTGAACCTATGCAATTTCTAATTGATAGACAAAGTGGAAGCCAGCTGGCTTTTCCTAGCTTTAACGGGCTCTTTGAGGTAAATTATGACGTCTCAAGATTAGAGATTAGACGTGTTTTTAGTCGACAAAGCTACCCAATTATAGTTTTTAGTGAGAAGTGGACAAGTTCATAACCAGTTATTCTGTCATTTTCAATTATTAAAGTATTGACAACCCTCCTTGGTGCAAAAGGAATTCCCCTTGTTTTGGCGCATCAGTCTAAAAATCTCAACAAGGTAGCTTATGCACTCGGTAATCAAGCAGTTCTCCTCAACGTTATACGCACCCATGAGATGGTTCCAATTCCTTCCAAGAGCTATACCAAGGAGTTCTATCCACTGAACACATTTATTCGAAGTTAGACAAAATAAAATAAGATTATATTTTTTAATATTTTTCCTCAAACTAACGATGCAGCAACTACAAGCATTGATAGTTTATCAACTAAAAAATAAAAACGGGAAATAAAATATGACTTGGTAAAAAAATCTGCAATCTGCAAAGAAGGAACAAAGGGCAAAGTAATTGTGTCATACTTGAGATGATGAAGAGTACGATGACAATCGATCTCAATGTGCTTCGTTCGTTCATGAAAAATCGAGAAGTGAGCAATTTGAATAAAACTCTGGTTGTCACAATAAATATGAGTGAGATGAGAAATAAAAACTCTCATATCTGCAAGTAACCAATATAACCAAACATTCTCTTTGGTAGTATATGCCATAACACGATATTTTGTTTTGGTTGAAGATTGAAAAACAATAGATTGTTTTTTGCTCTTTCAAGAAACAAAAGAATCACCAAAAAAGATATAAAAACTAGCAATGAACTTGTGATTTATGGGATCATTGCTGTCACGAGGCGACGTCAAAATGACACATTTAAATGTGCCTCTTAAGAGGTGGTGTTGAGAAGGAAAGAGTTTTGAGTTTAATCATATGATTAAGGTTCAGGAGTCGCCACCTAGTATTATGGTCACTAGAAAACATATGGCCTGCGAGAGTCTGGGCAAAAAACTGGTTGTGCAAAGAGAAGACGCATCACCCCTAGTGCACCCTACTTGAGGTATGCTATATTGTTGTTTGATTGTTTTTCTAAGTCAAGTTTATATCCGTTGGTCTTCTTCTAAGGTCTATGGTAGATCTCCCTTCGTGAGGAAGTCTCTACCTTATTGGGTGAAGTTCTAATTTTTCCAAAGTTAAATTTTAGCATCGCATTTATTTTGTACTTTTTATCTTTCATATCTGAGGGTGTACTTTCTTGTGTAGTTTTACACCCCAAATAATAAATGTCTACATCTAAACCCTAACATAACATGAACAAAATGATTAGTGAAGGGTTTTTGATATTTTGGCAAAATCTTAACGGATAATCATAAACTAGTTATGATATCTATTTTTTGCATTTTTAAAATATAAGAAAGATGCAATTTTTGTTTATATGAAAACATGCTTGACAAACTTTTAGGATTTGACTATATGTATTAAAACAAAACATTTTTTTTTGTTTTTAAAAGAGGAAATTCATTTAACACTTTTTGAGATTTTTTTGAATTTTAAAATTTTTTTAGAAACATTTCGGAGAAAACTGGGTATTTTAATATTGGATCTGCATCTTACAGTGTAAATATACAATCCAATATTATGCAAAATTGATAGAAACACATGCGAGAAAATCATAAATGTTTTTGAAAGGACTTTTAATTTTTTTTAATTTTTAATTTTATTATATAATATATAATATTATTATTATGATATATTATTATTAAATACATGGGTTGGGCTCGCCCAAGGCAACTGGACCAACCCAACTAGGTTTGGTTGAGTCGATTAGTGGCCCAAAAAGGGTTGGGCCAACATCGGCCCAGCTAATTCAATCTTTTTTTTTTGGGTTTGGGCTGGGCCCAGCCCAAAGATTTAGGCTAGGATGACATGAGTCTAGTCCAAACTTGAGGGGTTAATTATTCCCCCCTTGCATGTAGAACAAATTATTGTTTTACATGCATGATAACAATGACAGAGAGGGATGAAGAAGAAAGAGGAGAAGAGAAGAGCGGACTACCTAGCATGGAAGGAGAGGCCGACTGGTTTGGCTATCGACCGGTGGTGGAATTGTGGGTGAAGACATTGGTGTTAGTTACTAAAGGAGGGAGAAAAAGAAGAAGGAGAAGGGGAAAATAGTATGGAGGAGTTGCTGTTGTTGTTGCCGCTATGAAGGAAGAAAGGAGAAATAGTCAGTGGAGAGGGAGAAATGTGGTGGCATTGATGGAGAAATTGGTGGCTGGCATTGGTTGTGGGAGGAAGAAGGAGAAGCTTGCGGTGACTCCTCCTAACGTGAGGTGGTCGAGTAGTGGTTATGCTGGTGAATTATGGTGGAGATGGTGGTGGTCAAGCTAATAGTGAGAATGATGGTGGCCGAAAACCACGATGAAGAGAGAAAGAAAAGAGAAACAATGGTAGAAAAAAAAACTAGGGGGGAAAACTGATTTTTTGTCGACTTTGGCCTTTGATTTCTCCTTCCTCAAACCATGAAATCCACCTCTATTTATAGGTGGTGAAAAAAGGATGTTTTGTCTTTACTAATGCCAAATCTTGACATTTGATGTAACATCCCCTCTTCCAAGATAAAAACAATAATCTCATGTCAACCGAAAAACAGAGCAATTAAATTTTTTTTCTATATATATTCATGGTCTTTGTATTAAAATCTACCAAAATTTTGACGGAGTCCTCCCTATACCGGAAGGTCCCAAGTTATCGACATGTAATCTGTTTACACTTCTAATAACTCACGTCTCATAACTTAATCCCGACCCAATCATCCTGGGTTTCAATTCCACAAATATTCTCACGCTTATCAACCGTAAAATTTATGATATACATTATATAACAGAATATCATTATGGATGGATAAAAAAAAATATAAATACATAGACATGAAATATGGTTACATGAACTACAGAGTTAAGTTCATTCAATCAAGTTTAAACATTAATTATACAAATGAAGTTATACAAACATTTTTCATATTTACAAAATACAAGGGTATACTCCATAGAACCTAGATTACAAGAAGGGAACATAAGCTATGATCTACTCCTGTCGTGCATGCGATGATCCTGAAACAAAATATATATTATTGAAAGGTGAATATCACAATAAATATAACAACACGAATATCTAACAATTTCAGTAGGGTAACATGCATTCATATTTTGTTCACTTTTCTCTTTTGGTTTTCATTAGAATCTCTTCCTTATTCAACTATTAATAACCATTCTCTCTTCTACTATCAACCTTCATTCCAGACTTTATAAGATCAAACATGATTATTTTTGCTTAACACATTTCCGATACCAATTTCACTAGTATCATCTTCATCACCCCGTAGGAGTCGATACAAGGTGATGCCTTTACCTGGGATCCTAACATACACTAAATGTATGCTAGCCAATACATGGTGATCCCCTTATCCGGGACCCTAACATACACTAAATGTATGCTAGTTAATACATGATTGATCCCCTTATCCGGAATCCTAACATACACTAATGCATGTGAGTCCAAACATGGCGATCCCCTTACCCGGGATCCTAACATACACTAAATGTATGCTAGTTTACACCTCAAATCACACCTCATATTTCCTTTGTCAGTGATAATTTCATCACTTAGTAATTCACACAACAACCTTTCGCCTTGAATATACATACATTCAGTAATTCACATTTCACATCGGTAATATATTAAATCATGGAATTTAACTAGAAAGTATAGGTGCGATTTACCTACTTGCAATAGAAGCTCTACTCGTGCTCCCCTGCTGCTGTTGCACAACGCCTGTGGTCCCTCCTGCAAATCACAGGTTTATTTCATAGATTTTTCTCACTCAAGGATATTTTTTTATAATAACCATATCAACAACTAATAAGTCTTTCTTTCAGTCATTTCTTAATATTTTATGTTTTTCTCATTTCACCCATTACTATTGTTGTTCTTTGTCCAACCACAGTTATCATTCTTTTCTTTATATTTGAACTGTTTCTGTTTAAATCCCGAACTATTACTATCTTGTTTTTGAACTGTTATTGTTTGACCTCTCCTCATATTTTTAACCATATCTAGAGTTATAGAACTTCAATTCAAGCGATATTAGTCTCGTTGGAAAGTTAAGACACGAGGCTATAAGTTCTCTGAAGAAAGGAGAACCCAATTCTACCTCTAAGACAGTTAAAATTGCTCATCAACAAACATTTGGACTGTTATTGTCCAACTGTTACTATCTCGTTTTTGAACTGTTGGTGTTTGACCTCTTCTTGGATTTTTAAATATATCTAGAGTTATAGAACTCTGATTCAAGCGATATTAATTTTATTGGAAAGTTAAGACATGAGGCTACAAGTTCTCTGAAAAAAGGAGAACCCAGTTCTGCCTCTAAGATAGTCAAAATTTATCATCAACAAACCAGACCTACTACCTTATAGGGTCTGTCATGACTCAGTCTCGGTTGGTGACCCATAGCTGGAGTTCTATAACTTCAAATTGAGCAAGACCAATTTTATTAGTTAGTTAACATCTAAAACTACAATTTCTATGAAGGAACCTGATCATAATTCCTTCATCCTCCTACCCGAAATCCCTCTGAAAGTCAAGAGACGAAACTATCCAGATTCGTCAACCTTTCCATTTACACACAACACATGAAGTCCTTTAATTTAGCAACTCATACTTTTTCCTCAATTCAAGCTAAAAACTTAAATATATAATTTAACATCCAGCCATCAATTCATAATCGACTTTGAAACGACTCATAAGACCATGTTTAGAATACCTTACCCAGTACGAATCAAGGTTTCGATCCCTCCTTTTCTTTCTAATTATAGCCGACCCTCCCCTCTTCTCTTCATGTTCAATTTTTCATGTTAATCCATTACCCACCAGTGTTTATTCTACCTATAACCCTTAATCTTGGATGGGTTCTTGAAATTTTGGTGTTTCTTTCTTGATTTGTAAAAATGGATACAAAAACTCCCTCTTTTCTTTCTTTACGATAGCTGCAGATTTTTTTTTGGTGAGAAGAGGAGTATTTATGCTCTATAATTATTTTTATTTGCATTTAGGCCCCATTTTCTTTAAGTGTATTCGTTTTGCTCCCACTTCTTTTTAGTTTAATTTATTTTCTTTACTTTAATCCAGCCCTAATTTTCTCGGGATTTACATTTGATTCAACCCGGAAGGATCTCAATTATTGGTTCAAAGTGGCTATCATTGGCTGTCAGATTTGCTACAAATAAGGGGCTGGTCGGGTTGGTCATTTTGGGTGATGCCATATCCGTTGTGGCAATAATCAGCCAGAACAGATCACGTTAAAGTGTCGTAAGATGTAAGGTGATCATTTTTGTGTAAGTTTTATCCAATTTAGTGGAGAGATGAAGCATAAAACGCCTTAAGAAGGAGGTCAGTCAAACAACTTCTCTAGAGAAGAAGATGAATATTTAACACTAAAACAGCGTCGTTTTAGCAAATTGCATTTTAGTCATTTGATTTCTATTTTTTCTTAATTACACCTTTGATTGGCTTCAAACTTTTAATTTTGTTTAATTTTGCCCCTATCAAACTTCAATTTCAGCGCCTTTTTATTTTGGTCTTTGGTTTTGGATTTTTTCAATTTAACCCCTATTTGGCTATTAATCTTTCAAATCTTTCAATTTCACCCATGATCTCAATCAATTGAGTCCCTAGAGTTTGGCGCCTTTTATAAATTGGTCGTTGACTGTGAATTTCTTCAATTTAGCATTTAATTGACCCCAAAACTTTGATTTTCTTGCAATTTTACCCCTGATTTCAATCAATTGACTTGATAAAAATTAAATTTGATCTCCTAAACTTCAAATCTTCTCAATTAAGCCCAAATTGGGCTCCCAAACTTAATTTTTCACCAATGAAGCCCCTAATAAAATTAATTTGACCCATTTAAAGTATAATTAAGTTCTTGCATCTAATTAAATCCTTCAATTGAACCTAAATTAATTCAAAAAACATAATTAAACTTTAATTTGTCCCATGATTAAATCAAATTGATCTATTAAAAATCTTATTATATCCCTAGGCTTAATTTTGATATAGATTCGTCCAATAATGATTTTAATTTGACCTTGAATTTGCATTATCTCTTTAGTTTTTGGGAAAATAAGGTACAATTATGCTCTCGATTCCATCCAAATTGCAGCTTGATTTTTTTTTACATGTGAAATCCTCTCAACTTGCTTTTGCCAAAATACTAGTCTGTATTTTATTTTTTTATTTTAGAAAGAAAAAAAGATGAATTTGAAGAATAACCCAAAAATAGGTTATGATAATTGTCCTCTCTTTACAATACTTACAATAGAAAGTCGTGTAAGAGACTTTAGATAGTAAGCTTTGTAAAGAAGAAAAATGAATGAGAGATAACAGACTCACCATATCAAAAAATGGTCAATCCTTCTAAAAGTGTTTGAAGTAAGAGCTCAAAAGCGCACTCAAAGAAAAAAATAAGACTAAAAAGCACATTATCTGAAGGATGAGGCCTAGAAAACGCACTCGAAAGAAAAGAAGATTTGCATAGAAAAAGATGATCTTTGAAAAAAAAAAAAAACCTTTTGAATTGGTATGGTTGCACCAAATAACTTGCCTCTTGGTAAAATTTAAAACTTTTGAAATGGTCAAATTATCGTTGGTAACCTGTCCAGGTGAAAAATGCGAAGATTTTTTAAAGTGGTGAAAAATAAGAATAATTTTTCAATGTGGTCTTATTATAATGGGTGATCTATCTAGGTGAAAAATGCAAAGATTTTTTAAAGTGGTGAAAAATTCGAATCATTTTTCAAAGTGGTGAAAAATGCAAATGATTTTTCAAAGTAGTGAAAAATATGAAAATTTTTCAAAGTGGTCTTATTGTAATGGACGACCTACATAGGTGGAAAATGCAAAGATTTTTTAAAGTGGTGAAAAATACGAATGATTTTTCAAATATTTTTCAAAGTGGTGAAAAATACGAATGATTTTTCAAAGTAGTGAAAAATACAAAGATTTTTCAAAGTGGTCTTATTGTAATGGGCAACCTGCTAAGGTGAAAAATGCGAAGGTTTTTCCAAAGTGGTGAAAAATATGAACGATTTTTTAAAGTGATGAAAAATGCAAAGATTTTTCAAAGTGGTGAAAAATGCAAAGATTTCTCAAAATGATGTATTTGTAATGAGCGACCATTCAAGTGCAATGCTAATATTTGGTTTTAAAAGGAAACATTTTACAAGAGTGGTTTCGATACTTCTATAGTTGAGTACAAAATCAATGTGCTTTGTTACTATCATACCTTCAGAAAATTGAAACAATTATCACCATGCTTAAACATGAATCTATAAGGTCCAAAGGGGTCACTTAAAACAAAAATGAAAGTAAAAGATTAAAAAAATACAATTGGAATTCATGTTCTAGATGAGATGTAAACCCACAAATAAATTTTAGTTTCACAAAACCAGACATTATTTGGGTTCGATCTCGAAACAATTTTATTGGATTGACTGTTTAATAGTTCGATGCATTACAGGATTTTATTAGATTAACTGCTTAATAGCACGGTGCATTATAGGTTGCATCATAATAAAAAGATAGGTTGCATCATAATAAAAAGCTTTTTTATGTTTTTTTATTGATGAATATAAGTGCAATCATAGTGTATTGCGCTGCCAAATAAGCACTTAATTTGAGATATTGTTAATATTAATGTGCAAGAGTGATGTATTTTAGCTTTTAAAAAAGAAATTTATTAATTGTGGTACGAGGAAAAATGTTTGGTTAAGTAATATGATATAACTTAATTAGGTGTTTTTAATTAAAATGATAATTAAGAAGATATTTATTTGTATAATGCCCCTAAGGTTAAGTTTCGGAATTTTAATTAGAAAATTTCATATTAAAATAACTTTTTTTTTAAATCAATTGTTAGAATATAAGAGGTATTAGATTTAGTATTTGAAAATGAATATGGAGTAAGAATTTAAAATCAGAAAATAGAAGACCTACAAAAAAATATATATTTTATATACTATTTATTTTTTAATAAATATAATATCTTCTCTTGTACTTTAAAAAATATAGTACAATGCTTTTGACTTTTGAATAAACATTTCTTATTCCTTGAAAAAGAAATTCTTGAAAACGGGCTAGAAGAAATCGAAACAGGACCGATCTTAGGCCTACTCCATAGTTGGGCCCGGCTCATGAATAAGTCGATTCCGACTCCACTTTTGCCAAGAAACAAACACGCAATTCTCCCTCTTTTCCTCTCTCTTCCTTAATCCACCAGCTGGAAAAAATCTAAGCACCTCGCATTTGAAAATCAGGCAAGAGAGAGAAGAAAATGACTTTGAGCTTTGAAGAAATGAATTTGTTATATTCACTGCTGAGATCAGAGCAAAGACCAATCGATGAAATCGTCACCGAATTTATCAACAATATCAATCGCTCTCGCTCTTCCACTCTTTCTGCTTCTCTCTCACTACTCTTACAGGCAAGCAACGCATCCTCTCTCTCTCTCTCTCTTACTGAATTTATGAATTTTGCTAGGGTATAGGTGCTCTCGAATTCGATATAATTAATCCTTAAGGATTTTTTTTTTGTTTGTTGATTGTGTTTAGTAGTAAAAATTATGGGGACATAAGTATTACATGCTTACTTTGTATTGGTTGATGATGAATTGGAGGTTTAAGTGAAGTGCAGGAGGATAAGATGATGCTCAAGTCTACGGAAAGGTTAACTGCGTTTGCGATTCTTTATCTGACTTATTCATTGCAACAGTCTTCTGCAAATCCGTTTGTAGCTTTGTTTATCAATGTAAGTAGCGGGATTCTTGCCTGCGTCACGGAAAGATTATTATGATAGAATGTGAATATTAGTAATGCAGATGAATGCAATGGTTCTGAAAGAAAATGTGAGGCTTATGAGTTTCATTGTGGGATTTTACAGGCTGCTTGTGATGAGGGAGCAGAAAAATACGAGAGGGCGTTTGTTCTTCAGTTGTTAGCCTCTGGAAGCTCTGGTGGTAGCAAAGAGGTTCTAAACTGTCTTTTTTGTGTTTTTGATATTAAGTGATCTGTTGAAGTGGTTCAGTTAGCATGTGAAGGAATGTGGCAATTGAGCATGTCAGCATGCTTATTACATGGTGGTTTTTTTAACAGTTGTTTTTTCTAGTGTTGTTTTTGTAGAATTTACTTTTAGGAACAGGCTGGAACACTTTACACCATGTTGCTTGGAGTTGGGTTGTGTCTATAAATCAATTATATTTAACAAAAAATGATCAGGAATTTGATAATTGGCTGAATTTTTGAAATGGTCACGGAAATTATCTTAACTATTTTATATCTTTATCTGAAAATAGTGTGTTGTTGGGGATAACGTAGTAAATTTCAACTTTTACCATCCGAAGATGTGGATCTTTTTGTTGGCGAATAGAATAGTAAATCTTGTATTTGACTTTTACCATCATTAGGTATATAAGATCAAGGTATTCAGGAGCTGGTTTGTAACTTTAGTTGGATTAGTCACATCTCTTCATGCTTGTTCATTTTAGTCTCTCTTACATTATTCCATTTTTAGTTCCAATTGTTTCTCTTTATGATAATGGTTTCTGAGAACAACTTTCTGCTCTTTTCCAGTTTCTTAAACAGTCTGCTGCAAATTACATCAAAGTTTTTGATCCTTCAGTCCATGTAAGCTCCTTATATATGTCAAATCATGCTTTTGATGAGTGAATCCATATTAAACTTGTGCATATTATCCATTTCACCACATTGGAGATTCGGTTCTGCTAAATAAGCCTTCTAATCTAGTCCTTGGAACTTTTCTTTTTCACATTGCATTGATAAACTTATCTGCTTATTGTCAGGCTTTCCCATCACGTGAACATTTGCAGCATCAATATGGTGATAAAGTCCATCCCGGAGCAGATAATTCCTTATTTAAAAACATTTCACTGAAAAATATAGTGCCAGATCCAGATGTACCCCATGGTTGTGATGCAAATTCACAAGAGTATGTCCCCTAGAATCGAAGGAACAATTCTAAAGATGTGATGTTTTCCTTTTGTTTTTGCACTATTTTCTACTTTCAATTCATGCCAGGTTCAATTTCCATATTCTTTCCTTTTTGAATTTTTCGACATATAGATGATAATGGTTCCTTTGTAGGTTTGATTTGCAACCTGGAGTGAAACCTAAACTTGGATCTGGAGATAGAGACGAGGCTCTAACTGGATTGTTGGCAAACTTGTCGCCAGAGGGCATAGGTCCTCAATGGATCAGGTCTAGACCACCGAGGCTGCCAATACAGGATGGTGAAGTAAGGGCATTTTATTGTCAAGTATTTGACTGCTTAGAAGAATTGTTTTTTTTTTCCTTAAACTTTTCAAACTCATTTCCAGTTAGTGTGGCTCAACCCCGATAGCAATCATGAGCTTGTGTGGGATCATTGTATGTGTGCTGATACTAGCAGGGGAGCAGCAGTTAGGGGGTTGATTGCAAAAGCCTTGAAGGGACCTCTTGCGCCTTCTCAACAAGAGGTTCTGCTACTGTTCTATGTTTTAATATTATGCACATATACCATTTATAAAGCAACCTCTCAAGTAGTTTTTATCACAAATTTTACTTGATACGGAAAGGACTTTTGGAATCTAAAGAAATGTGAAATTCTGGTTCATAATGGATATGTGGTAATTTGGTACTTCTACAAAGTAATTGTGCACATGCTTGATAACCATGTCTACTTGATTATACTACATCACCGAACTATTTTTCAAATAGCTTGCTTATTTTCATCCTTCTTTTTAACCATGTAGCTTCCATATTTTAACCTCTTCCCTGCTGTCATGTCCTAGCTACCTGATAAGGTCTTTTTTTACCTCTTCAGATTTTTTTTAAAATTAATTTTTCCCTTGATAGTACTTGTATCAAACTGCTTGTGTTTTTGCACGTGTTTGTACTGAAAATATTGGAAATACTAGATGAATGCTTGCAGCTTTGCCTAGCAATGAGATCATGGCAGGGTTCAGATTTAATTAGTCTTAGGTGTGTTAGTGACCCTGGCAAAAAAACCCATCTGTAGTTAAAACGTTTTGATTAACTAAATAATCACCTATTTGTAGATAGATTGTCTTGATGAATTGTTCAAGTTCATATTAATTTTAGAGAGAGAATTGCATGCTCAACATTGTTTTGTCTAGTTGTCGCATATATGATATTGAAATGAAGTAATGACTCCAAGCTCTCTCTTGTCCAGCAAGTCTTGGTGGAATTGACTAATGACCCAAAGCTTGTATATCACTGTGGACTGGCACCAAGGAAGTTACCTGTATGCCATATGACACTTTCATTTTTCATTTGTAATAAGAGTTCTGCTTGAAATTCAAAGGCCTTTTTCATCTGCTGTCAGGAATTGGTAGAGAACAATCCTCTCATTGCGGTTGAAGTTCTTACCAAGTTGATAAATTCTCCTGAAATTGCAGAGTATGTGTTTGGTGCATGGGTTGTTATCCTTTATTTTTATTTCTAAATATGTGTGATGCTGGTCTGATGTTTGTTTATTTTTATTTGTGGGTTCAGTTACTTTACAGTACTAGTCAATATGGACATGAGTCTACATTCAATGGAAGTCGTGAACAGGCTTACAACAGCAGTTGAACTTCCAAAGGAGTTCATTCGGATGTACATAACTAACTGTATTTCCTTGTGTGAAAATATCAAGGTACATCCAATGACCATGCATATTTATTGCATTGATAATGTCACAGTACTGGTGGAACAAAATAATGTTCTGCTTGAGGAACCAGTTGGTCACTTAATTATAGTGGGCAACATAATGAAAACATTTGATGAATTTCCACTGAGGAGATCATGGAGAAAATGAAACTCGAGCATTCATTTGCATGTATCTATGTTAGACAAGATTGTGCTCCTTGGTTATTTGTATGTGCACACAAACACAAGAATCCAAAATGTAGTAGTTGTGGTTTTGGTACTTCTTAAACTAGCTATATGACAATTCATCATGCAATTTTTCTTCTCCAACAACTTGAAATTGCCTCATTTTTCCAGGATAAATACATGTACAAAATCAGTTAATTTCATTTCATGAGGTTGTAATCCAACCAGATATTAACCAATGATTTTTACCTTTCCCGATTTCCAGGATAAATACATGCAGAACCGACTTGTCAGACTTGTTTGTGTTTTCCTGCAGAGTCTAATCCGAAACAGAATTATTGATGGTCAGTTTGCCGTTCTACCTGTGATTGAACTGTTATAGCAGCCAGTTGACATTAATGCATATCCAGATGATGTACTTCGTTCTTTGATACTCATACATGAGGTTTAATGAAATGAGAAAACTTAAAGAATATAAGAAAGCAGACTACATTACTTTGTCTGATATAAATTAAAAAAAAATATTCTGGAAGTTTGTTTGGAGAAAACTAAATCAAAAGGAACAAAATTTTGTAATCATGTCTTGTGATTGATGAGATAAGCTTACGGGTGCTGGGACTGAGAGTTGAAGATGGCATGAAACAAGGAATTGGAAATTGCTGCCTGGAAAGCTGTATTCTGCACTTTTTTTAAATGTCCTAAGCTTTCAGAACAATAAACTGCCTAGAAAAAAAGAAGTATGGGCTTTTATTGCATGACATGAATTTTTTATGTCCTCTTTTGGCTCCACTTTTGGCAACAATTCTGTTGATTTTGACCTATGGTTGTGGTATTGCAGTTAAGGATCTTTTCATTGAAGTCCAAGCATTCTGCTTTGAGTTTTCACGAATTAGAGAAGCAGCTGGTTTATTTAGACTTCTCAAGACCTTGGAATGAATGGGTCCATTTCTATTCCTTGCGCTGCACACTTCTTTTTCTTTTAGTTTACAGTTAGAGTTTTTATTTTCCCTTTGTAGATAACGAATCCTATTCTTCCTTTCTATCTTAGTTAGTGCACCAAAACTTCTCTTTGCAACTAGATTATCTGTGTGGCCTCTGATTTATAACGAATGAACTGAGATTTTGTTTGGATAAAGATGCACTTATCAACAGAAAGCATAGAGGAGAAAGAGGAAGGATTTGGAGAAAGAAGTAAAGCATTTTATTTAATTTTCCTTGGTTCATTTCCTCATGAGTTTTGTGCCAAATTTCAGGCGTTTTTCATGCTGTCGACGGTTTTAGGAAGATTTGGCTGTTCCAGGGAAGGCATTTTGAAGCCCCATGGATCTTTCATATATGATAAAGTTCAATTCTTTCTTTACTGGACCTACGTGATGACAAACTGGCTAAATAGAGTGCTGGATAACATCATCAATGTAGCTGGAGCACCGTACCTGAATGAGGTAGACCTGGTTTCCTCCAACTTTGGATAGATCATCGTGTTGAGAATTATGTCGTGATTTATCTGTGGTGAGGAACAGGGACGCTTAGTGTTAGCCATTGGGTTTTTACTGATTTCCATAACAACAATAACTTTGATTCGCTGCTTGATTTTGTTGCTGGAATCATTTCTTCAAAGGGATAAAAGATGGTGATGCATTTGAAGGGGTTTAACTGCAGGTTGCAGCTACTGATTTGGATGCAGGGCACCAAGGAGATCGCTCGGTATCATTTGCAAGCCACAAAAATTCACACTTCCGTCTCAAAATATTAACTGTAGGCCAGCCAATGCATCATGGCCGGTTTGGATTCAAAGAAAGCTATTGGAAACCATTTTCAAGAATACGTAATCAACACCCTTGTTCCTTCAATCCACATCATCTCTCACTGTCCAAACCATGCCACATAAAAGTCAAGGGTCTAAGTTTACCAAAGCTACTGGTGAGTGAGTGTTTTTGTCTTATAATTATTTTTAAAAATTATTTTTGTTTAAAAAAATATTAACTTGGTTCTTTTATGTCTTCATGATATTAAATTTTTTTTAAAACTATTATTTTAATATATTTTTAAATTTTAAAAAGCATGCATCACACGTTTATAGCCCACCTAAAAGTAAATGTCTTCCAATTTCCTGTTTCACAAGCTCTTATCTATTCTTTTCATATAAAAAAAGGACCAAAAAAAAAAAAAAACAGGCGGTGTTTTCTTTTTGACACGCGGTGATCTAAGCCATTAAAATGTTCTTACCACTTGGATATTATCCATTAAAATGTCGGAGTTTTTTTTTTTTTTTTTTTTTGGTCTTTTCGGATAAGAAGCCCTACCCTGATATTCTCATCTGTAAAAACTTGACATGCCAAAAGGGCACAACAGGGTTGCTGAGCCAAAGTAAAAAATATAGGCATCTGGTTACCATTAATTTTTATGCCAAGCGATTTTTTAATTTAGATGACCTAAAGAATGCAGACACTCTTCCTAATTATGCAGAGAGTCTTGAGAAGTGGAGGCAACATGGTATAGACACCAGCAACATCCACCCCCACCACCACCAGCCCCCATCGGCACTACCATTACCACCATTGTTCCAAATGTAAATCTTAGGCTGTCAATTTTATGTTATTTAATTTCCATGTTTTTGAAGTTATTAATAGCTTAATCCTTTTCTATGTTTTTGAATTCGTTTGTAAGTTAATTCTTTTCGTCGATTTCATATTATTTTTTAGATGAAGACTGTATTTATAATTAATTAAACTACATTAATAATAAAATGAAATAAATTAAGCTCACCATGATTTTCAAGTTTTCACACGGTACATGTTAGCTGGTGTCACTTGTTGGGGGTGTTGGGCGGTTTTGCAAATTTTTGAAAAAAAACAAAATTTGTTTTAAATTAATTTTTTAATATATTATATTAAAAATATTATTTTGATTTATATAAATTCTTGTTACATCATATAAAATATTTTTGGCCAATTTATTTAGTTTAAATTTTGATTTAAATCAAGCTAATTACATGAAATTAACAATATAAATTTAACTAATAAAAAAATTTAGTCAATTTGATATATTCAATTTACTAGAATCTAAAAAACTTTAAATGAAAAATTAAAAAAAAAAGATTTATAATTTATAAAATATTAAAAATTAAGGAGGATATAATTGTACGACAAAATAGCCATCAGATTTTTCCAATTTATTAGACCAAATTACCTTCAATTTCTTAACCTAAAATTTCCCAATTGATTTTTTCTAATATGAACCCTAGAATTCTAGGGTTTTCAATTTCCTCTCATGCAATCAAAATCAGATCAAATTGAGCTTAAATTATGGTGAAACGTAATAGCACCAATGAAGAGCCCAACACAGCTCCGGAGCCAGATCGCTGGTATGACATAAAATTAGGTTCTTCTTTTCAAGACCACCATAACCACTCCTCTCCAAAGTTCTGTACTTTACGGTGTAAGCATGCTCTTACCATTAAATCCTTTCTGCGTTCTGTTTTGTTTCAGAGAAAATTCAGTGAAGTAGTGACAAAATCGTTCTTTTTTGTTTTTAATGACGTTGTTTTGGAATTATGATAGCTTATTTGAATTTCCAGTCTTCAGTTTGTGTTTTCCTTTTAGAATCTTACATGATTGGTTGGTGGTCCAATGGAGGGATTGGTAATTAAGTTGGTTTCTTTTCAGCTTTGCTTGCTTGAGTGTAAGTAGTAATGAGGTAACTGAGGAAAAATGTAAAAGATATAGGGTTTACTAACATTGGTTAAGATGATTGGAAAAAGTCTATGAAAGGATTTATCTTGGTGTTTTAAATGTGGGATCGCATAAGGCTTCCATTTATTTACTTTTAGAAAGGTTAGTTGTTTGAGTGGAGGATAATAATTTATTTATTTATTATATTTTTGTATTTTTTAGATGAATTTAAACCAGCTTCAATTGATAAGAGTCAACCAGGATCGCTCCATAAGAGCAGGGATAACAGGGTAAGTGTAGAATATCACAACAACCAACAGGGAAAACCCAACGTAATGTTTGAGGGTGTAAGTGAGGATTACAAGGAAAATGATGCTGTCTTGTTCTTTGATGGGGATACCTTTCACTTGGAGCAGTTGCATCATGCAGTGAAGCGGTTGAGACATGTCCGGCTCCCTGGTGAGTCTGCAGCTGCCACTGCAACAGTTGCATTGGTTGCATCAGCATTTGAAACTCGTTCTCCACCTGTTGGTAAAGCAGCAAATTCAGAGTCTCTGGACAAAGGAATGGTTCATCAAACACCAGTAAGTGTGCATTGATTTCACATTTCTTTTGTTTTTTCTTGAAACTGTTTCCAGAATAAAAAAGTGTAAACAGGAAGGAAAAGGAAGAAAACTTGAATTGACACTTCTTTTCTCCATTATGTCCTTCTAGATTTTCATTTGAAGTTTATACCTTTTGCAGCCAAATCTAGATAAATCTGAGAAGCTCTCATCCCTCTGCTGCTTCCCAGATAACATTTTATGTAGTTGGCACAATTACTAGAGATGAAAGTATTCATAATTTCTGAGTCATTTTCAAATCGTGAATGAATGAAGATATTGCTGAAGTGTGCTGTAAAACTTGTTCTTTTGCTCTAAAAAATAGTGTGCTGAAATAGTTGTCATTGGATGGCATCTGCTTTAGGTATTTTTTTTATTTGTTTCAAAATGAATCCAATTTCAGCAAAAGAGATGGAAGCATTCTTGAACAAAAGGATTGTGATTTTACTTTCTCAATTTTTGTTCACATACTGCATTTTTTCATCAGCTCTGCTTGTTTCTGAATGAACTCTGTGGTGTATTTGAATATCTAGAATGTTTTATGATCGGTGGCTGATCGAACAGGGGAAATAAACATGTTATTTATGTTTGGTTTTGGAATTAATGTTTGTGGTAGAAGCTTTATTTAGACTTTATTTTGATGTGTATATATTTCTTCTGCTTAATATAATTGTGTGCAGGTTCAGATGGAACAGATTGGCACTGGTGTCTCAGAAAGCTTAGGTATACTTCTTTTCTATAGTAACTGTTGATGGATATACTGGTTGATATTCGTTGTTCTTTAGACCTATAAGCTTGAGAAGATGATGGATGTTGTTTGTACCGAAGGTCTTTACTAGTAGTTTATCCCCATTTGTTACAACCTTGCCTCATATGTTTACCACCGCTATATTCCATCCTTCCTTGGGTTGATGGATTGGCTCAGCTTTCTCTTTGCCTGGTGCAGAACCTGAAGATGAGAAGAGCATGGAGCATCTACTATTTCCTCCTAACCTATCCACCTCATCACCAGACCCCAAGAATGAATCCGATGAACAGGTGGACATAGTCAATGATGATGATGATGGCTGTGAAACTGCTAACAAGGGCAAAGCTTCAGAGAAGGGATTGCCACGCACTGTTCTTAATATTGATATTAACTTGCCACATCAAGCGGAAACAGATGATGAGATTGCTGATGTAGATATCAGTGATGATGACATTGACAAAGGCCCTAATGCTGCGGAAGCCCTTAAAGCCCTGAATGCAGTTGACAAAGGTCCTAATGCTGCTGAAGCCCTTAAAGCCCTGAATGCAGAAGGAATGAAGGGACAAAATTCAAGCTCAAGCGGTAGCAGTGGGAGTGACAGTAGTGGAAGTGAGAGTGGGAGCAGTAGCAGTGATAGCGAAAGCAGTGGTGGTAACTCAGTCTTCTCTATCTGATGGTTGAAGTCATGCTTGTTACTCGGAGATCGAGATCACATAATGTGGTTGTCAGGATGGCTGATTCAGTTCAGCATTCAGATCACGGCAAACTTGAAACTTGATGAGATATTCTCCCACAGCTGATGTAGATGGAATCTCGAGCCAAAATGCTGCATTTTAGAAACTTAGCTTAGGTTTCCTGTACTCTTTCTTTCCTGTAGTTTAGTTAGACCAGCACCTCTTCTGTAGTTTAGTTACATCAGCATGGTTCCTGTGAATTTGAAAAAGAATGTTGGTGTCTTTGGTAATGCCAATTTTCAGGGTATTTGCTTGCAATCCACGTAGACAATGCTATCAATTGAAACGAGTCGTACCATCGGATCATAGCTTATAGTAGCATAAGTGCTCTGCAAACTACCAAGTGACAGCGGGCATGCGCATGCCTCAGAAAAACAGGCATCCGTAACCGTTATGGTAAACCCACTACGGTTTTCAGTGGACTAGAGATTTTCCACTAGAGTTTGCCTCATGGACAGTAGAAAAATTCTGAATATTCGTTTGAAATAGTAGCCTCAAGGATTTCGAATTGTCAGGTTTCAGGAATCCACAAGGTGAATATACTAATTCAAGGGAAACAAGTTAATTCTATGAAAATTCGTTGAATTATAACCATTAAGACAAGTCAATAACAATCCTAGTCTTTCACTAGTTTTATCCTGGATTAAATGCACATTTATATTTATAAAAAAACCACATTTGAAGGAAATCAACACTATTCGAAGTAAATGTACAAATAATAGAAACCATATGGCCTTTCCGTTTTTCAAAATTTGTACTGATTAATCCATAATCTACTTTCACAACATTACATAGCACAGCTCCTTTGATAGGTCAACAAATCCAAACGTGTCTCAAATCTTATACCGGACTTGGTGTTTCCTTTTCCTGGTCCATGCCTCTATCCCCATCACTTCCTCCAACATATCCATTCTGTAGCATTTTATGCTCTGAAGGCAAATTATTCTTAGCTTTCTTGCTCCCTTCAATTTTCCAAAGATCCCACACCCGAGTTTTTGGTGGAGGTGAAGCATCTGTAAGCGGTGCAACTAGTCCTGGCTTACCATCATCAATAACTTCATCTACCAACCCATATTCTTTAGCTTCCCAAGCATTCATGAAATTGTCACGATCAGTGTCAACTTCAACCTGCACACAACAATGAATGAGGAAAGAAAAGAAACAGCAGGGAAGATCAAACCAAACTACAGGAACATTGGATGGTGAGTGATGAAAGAAGGAAATATCATTTGATATCTAACCTGCTCTAGAGGCTTCCCTGTTATTCTTGATAATATCTTGTTCAGCTTAATCTTGTGGTAACTCATTTCTCTAATCCGGATGCTCATTTCTGATGCCTGAAATCAAATGCAAGTGCTCAGAAACACATGTCAAACAGTTCTGAAAACTATCATTTTGCCAGTCAGTTTTTTCTAGAGTATCATACAACTCGAGTGACCCTAAACACCTTAAAGTAATTACTGTCTTGCAGTATTTTACGAACTAAGTTACACCCTTTTAAAAACCAAATTGACCAGAAAAGATAACTAAATTCAAGTGTTGATAAAAGTTTAGATCGAATCTAAAGAAGGCAGTGTAGCTTCAACCGAAGTTATGATCAACGGAGAAATAATCTGTTCTTGATCCACTCAAAACCTATAGCTATCTGCAGCTTCAACCGAAATTATGATCTCAACATCATCCTCCTTTCCTTTCCAGGAACAGGAAATAAAGCATAAATTAAACCTCCACTAGTCTTGAGGCTTTGTTTGTTTTTGCAGCCAACTGAGGGGTTGGCTGCAAAAACAACTGGGCTCTTAATTTAATCACATACCCACCACCCAAAGTGTAAATCTTTTAGGGAAAAAGTATCACCCAACCAAACTCCAGAATGGGCACAAAGAAGGAAGTGCAGAACCTCAGAACAATGAAGTAAAAGGTGATCCAGTGACTCTGTCACCTTGTTAGGCAATTTAATACTCTTCTATGGAACAGGCTTTTAAAGTTCTACTAATCAGATGGTCTGATGCTAAACAAATTACTTTAAGTGCTAATTATGAGAATCACTTTCTTCTAGAAGTCACCTCTTAGAGAATCTCCAGTTACATATCGAAAAGTTGTTGGATTGGATGGTGAGCATTTGTAACATTATCCCTTACTGAATTTCAAGCTGGAAATTACATCAAACTCATAGATTTCACCCATTCAACATTCCTAGTGCAAGAATTTTTCAATATATATGCACAATAAAATAGGCAGATTATGAAAACATAAGTAAGAGGAGACTAAAGACTTACTTTGCCTCCAGCAGTTCCAAGTGGCTGATGAATCATCACCCTCCCATTGGGCATGCAAAATCTCTTGCCTTTGGAACCAGCAGAAAGAAGAAATGCTCCCATGGATGCAGCAAGCCCAAGGCAAATAGTTGAAACATCAGCCTTGCACAACTTCATCGCGTCATAAATTCCCAGTCCTTAATGAAGCAATGCGTGAAGGGAAAGATAAAAGGAATAAGAGTATAACCAGGAGCTTTTTAGACCCAAATAAAATGCACAATGTGATACCGTAAAGATTCAAACCTTTAATTCTACCCGGCCATTTACAGAATGCCATAAAATTCTTTTAGTTTAGATCAAAGAATGACATTATTTAATTAAGATACAGAAAATGAACCATGACAATGGGAGACTAACTCATCCTCCTGGGGAAAAGAGATATGACAAGAAAAATGTGACAATAAGGCTCTCAAAACCCATTGAACATCAGCTAGTAAAACAAAAAAAAAATCAACCAGAGGATGAGCTCTAGAAAGAAGCCAGATCCCAATGCAATCGCATCAATATAGGTTGATCCTTAAAGATAGTTAAATTGAGCTCCAACCAGATATTCATCCTCCCAAATCAGAAGAAGCGTAGACATAACATTTCCTTCACTATATTCAGGAGATTATCCAAGATACACCAATAATAACAAAGAGTTTCCACCACATATTCGAAATCATTGAATTAGAATGCATAGTTACAGAATTAGTCACAAATGGTATAACAAAATCCTAAGCTAACAGGAATTGGGTATGTTCAATTGGTTGCAACTTGCATGACACATCAGGCTCCATGAAAAAAAGCAGATTTCAAATACTAAAAATGTCACAGGAATCATATGGAAAAACATTCATTTCCAAGATTAATTCTATTCTTGAAATTACCCTTTAACTGGTCTGATACAGTCCAGCTTAATATGAGTAACAGATTACACAATGTTGATCCATGTAGCTCAAATTATTTTAGCAATCCTAAGGCCTTTACAAACAGCAATTTCTATGTAGGAACCATAAGCTTCAAAGTATATGGAGATATATAAAGAGAAAATGAAAATAAAAAAGGATTGATGAAAAAGGAAAGAGAGCACTGAAAAATCAAGCATATTATATAAACCTATCCACATACCAGCAGTGACAGAACCCCCAGGTGAATTAATAAACAATTTGATGTCTTTGTTGGGGTCTTCAGCATCCAGAAATAATAGCTGACTGATAATAAAATCTGCTGTCACGTCATCCACCTGCCAAATACCAGTCAGAGTAAGTAAAATTAAACCAGCCTTTTGCTATTCTTAAGCATGTTTAAAAACCAGGAAAGTTGGAAATCCTCGATATATTGCTAGCATCTCTATCACTTGCACACATAATAGCATCCAGATTTAAAACTACCACAATTCTAAAAAATGAAACCCGAAGGCCATAAATTTCACAATAAGGAACTGATATGACAATAATCAGCAAAACCCATCTCAGAGTGCCAATGGTTAAGCCAGCAGACCAGAAAAAACACATGCATATATATATATATATATATATATATATATATATATATATATATATAGAGAGAGAGAGAGAGAGAGAGAGAGAGAGAGAGAGAGAGAGACACACAAAAAAAAAATATATATCTCTCTAAGA
>Ga0325414_1001673_pt1 | contig 21748 bp, 18 predicted proteins | sample PopdelMetagenome_8_FD_206183 | JGI IMG/M metagenome (GOLD analysis project Ga0325414, IMG submission 206183) | Populus deltoides microbial communities from Bellville, Georgia, United States - Leaf-PdKOR-R3 | ecosystem: Host-associated > Plants > Phyllosphere > Phylloplane/Leaf | place: USA... | reverse complement strand
TATATATATATATATAATCACTTAAAATAAATATGTACTACCAAACGACATTGCTCTTTAGAAGGAAAACAATACAATTTGAATGGAGAAATGGCTGAAAGTGATGGTAAAAATGATTTAAAAAATTGTTGGGTAATAACATTAAAACTGCCTGTATAGTTGAGTGGCGTTTTTCAAGTTTATCCTAAAAAGATCATCACTTCACTTGTAAAAACATTGAGGTAGAGAATGACGGTAGAAAAATCTAAAATTAGCAGAAACTAATCCACAGAGAGCCTGTGGCATGGGAAGTTTACTCGGACATTAGAAACATACAACTAGGTTGCCAAACTGCACATTACATGAAGGATATCGGTTCCTGTGTTACTAATATTCCCAATTTTGTAATGTTTGATTCGTTACTGAAAAAGTAAAAAAGTTCTCTCACGAAGCTGCAGCTTTGGGTGGCCAAATGAACTACAACTCTGTTCTTGGTAAAACTCCCCTGCTAATCTTCGACAACTCCATTGCCACCATTCTCAGACAATTGCTTTTCTTTTTCCTGTTCCTCTGCAAAAATGACAGTGATTAGACAAATGTTATGGATGTTACATCACCGCAAATGGCAAAGAAAATGACAATTTCTTTGATTATTTAAAATGGTCAAATGCAATCATGGAGGAGAACAATTGAAATCTTCGCACGACATTTCATCACACATGCAAAATCAAACTGCACAATCACTTACCCATTAGTTTATATATTGCCTTTTGCGTGCGTCTTTCAAGCTTATCAAGCTTATTCTGCACATCTCTTCGCAGGTCCCAGTTTGGCTTCTTTGGAGCAATGTTGAGAAACGGATCCTAAACATGCACCCAAATTCAGAATACAAAAATATAAGCAGAAAAAAGAGAGAAAGAACAAAGACATAGACCACTACTAAGGAAACTTGATATTTGAAGTAACAATTACCTCTTCCTTCTCTGATGGTGGAGGTGCAGCTGCAACAGGATCTTCAAACTTTGGTAGCACTGGTGGAGCAAGCTTACCCTCCTGAAGCTCCTTGTCTTGAGGAACATAATTTCTGAACTTCATGCTGGGATTACTGAAAAGAAGAAAAGGCAGTTGTGCACGTTAAAACATACTCTATGATATTATTAACACATGCACACTGGACATAAACACCCATAAACATATCAAATTTGTAGCACATTTTCACGAAACCAGCTAACTATATGCTAATGATTTCTATTTGAACATTGTTTTGTTCTGAGCAAGGGGGTGTTAGGTAGAAAGTCTGATAATCTCTAAGATCTCATTGACAATCTTCATTGTATCTTTGCACAACGAAAGGGGGCAGGGGGAAGCAAACCACTAACTAATTCACACAATGAAACATTTATCCTTGACGATCTTTGATTCAAAAAACCCTTTGCCTTTATATTACATAAGTTCCATGGCATTACAGTTACTTGCTTCTTCTTTTTTTCAAGTCATTGGAAAGTTTCCTTGGAAACAAAAAAACATATATCCAATCAAATATCTTCTGGACTGGATGGATCTTATTCCTAGATGGTGACTGACTATAACTTCATCTTTGGGAAGCATTAACAGATTATTTTCCTAAATAGCTACATATTGAGATAGACATAACCATTATATTTTCCCTAACATGTACAATTTTCCCCCTCAATTATCCCAATAGCTAAGACAAAGAAACAATAACTTCAATCTAAGCAGTTGTCTTCAACCCATCCAGTGATAAACAATAAACAAAGTAACTAGCCAACCAGTTGCCATTAACCTAACTACAAAAAGCAAACGATTTTCTAAATCTTTATTTATGCAAACAAAAACATATTAACTAACTTGTGGGGTTAGGTTAATGAGCAAAGTTTAAAAAAGGGAAGAGGGTGATATATTAAGCTATACTCACGATTCTTGGGCAGCTTCATCGTCGTCATCGTCGGCGGTCTTGGCAGAATCAGCATCAGGAGTATTTAGCAATTCTTGAGCAGCTTTGAGAGCCTTAAGCCTCTCACGACGGGCTGCTGCTGCTTGTTCAATTGACTCTTCTTCCTCTAAACCCATTACTACTTACAGTCTTCCTTCCACGATTGATGCTTCAGATTAACCTTGAGCAAGTGATGTAATCCCTGTCTTTCCCTTTTCTCTCTCCTATGCCTCCTCTCTAAGCTCCAAAAGGATGCTTCGAAAAATAAATATATGGGTCTAATCCAACCGACCCTTTTTCTTTTAACTGGGCCACAGGATTCTAAAAATGGGTTTTAAGGCTCGCGATGGTAAATGGGCCTTTTCTAACACAGAGAGACAAATACTGCCATGTTGCAAAGGTAAAACACTACTCCCATCCCATTTTTCCTTCTTCTTCTTCTTTAAAGAAACCAGTTTGATTTGAGAGTGATATGATGAGCTAACATATAATTGATGATTAGCTGTTGTCTGTATTTGATGATTGATGATGGAGCAAGTAGAAGCAGCAAGAAAGAGATGCTCAAGAGTCATTGACACCATACACAAATTACCTTCTCAAACCAACATCACTGAAGCATGCAAACGCACTCTCCTCAAATTAGCCCAATCTGAGCTCCATTTCCTCTCCTCTCGCTGCACATCTACCCCCCACCACACGCCCCTCAGGTTTTCTCTTCAACAAAAAAGACCATCACTTTTTCATCACTGAAACAAATCCAATATTACAATCTATTCTAAAGTTTCGTGTTTTTGTTTTGCAGTGTTAATATTGGGCACTTAGAGGCTGTGATTCACATTCTACAACAACCCTGTATAACTGGAGTTTCACGGGTTTGCAAGCCAATTCCTTCATCCCTTCCAAATAGGAAAAAGATTGAATCTCTTACAAAGAATGCGGTTCATGTTGATATTGTCTGTACTCTTAAAAAAAACCCAGTTTGGATTATTGTTTCTGATAGGAACCCAAGATATGTTTCTTGGTTTAGAGATGGTAAAAGTAGTAAAGGCTTAAAATTTAGACTTGAACAAGTTTTGGGTGCTGCTCAATCTACTCAGATAATGAAACCTTGCTCTATTGTTTTGTTTTTCTCACACGGGATTAGTGATTTTGTTAACGAGAAGCTTAGAGAAGAATTTGGGGCATGTCAGCTTGGATTGGAGTTTGCTTTGTTTGATTTTGATTTATGTGAGGAATTAGAAGGTGGTGAATGGATTAATGTGGTTGCAAATGCAAGGTCATTTCAAGAGGCATGTGTTTTTGAAATCAAGGTTGGTGGTACAAAGGAAAATACAGTTTTGGGTTCTAAATATGGGGTTGAGAGGTCATTGAGTCTTAATGCTACTGGGCTGGAGATGATGGAAAAGGTTACAAAACAAAACTTGGATGATGGTTTTGATTCTCTTATTTCGGAGATGAAGTTGTCATTGATGAAAGTTAAAAGTGTGGATGTTGTTGGGCCAGGGGATTTCATTGGAGATGATGATGGTGATGATTTTATAAATCTTGATACAACAGCCTTAATTGCAATTGTATCAGGAATTAGCAATGGTTGTACTGAGAAACTTTTGGCTACACCAGAGGATGAATTAAGGAAGCGATTTAAAGGAAATTATGAGTTTGTGATTGTACAGGTAAGATTTGATTTGATTTTTTGTTTTTGGCTGCTTCATTGCCGCACAATCTTTAGCATCTATATCACATAGGGTGTAATCTTTGTGCTTGTATTTCAACTGGAAGTTCAAATAGCTGTTGTTATATATTGCATGGATTGCAAAGCTGAAAATGGACAGTTAAGTTAGCATGCATCATAGCTGTTCAGATGTCCTTGTATTGAGTGGCATGCAGTAAGATGTGTGCTAAAACGGTTCGATACGTTATAATTCTCTTTAAGATGGTTGCTATTTTGATTTATAAATTTTCTCCTTTGACCATTATGGACTGTAGTGCATGTTGTCCTCCAATTTCAATGTCTAAATCTTTCTGAACCTCTTGCCAGGTCAAATCTGAAATTCAGAATCCAATACTTGCAGAGATGGCTGGTGTTATACAAGGAAAGAGAGGCATAATATGTGAAAGTGTTCTTTCAGAGTTTAAACAGTTGGTATCAATGTGTGGAGGGCCTAATGAGAAGCTTAGAGCGGATAAAATACTGAAATGCCTTATGTAAGTTATTTGGCAGATTGTTCTTTTCTTAAGCCATTGAATCTAGTTTAAAACGGTTCAAGAGAATTGATTTTGATAATCATGCAACTGTTGGTGTTGTTGGAGCTTCTTTATTTTTTTATTTTTTTCTCTCAGGTTTTCTTCTTCTAATCAGTCTATCCTCCATCTTATTAATTCCTCTTCTTATCGTGCTTCTTCTTTCTTTCTTAGCTGTACATATAATATGTAGTCTTTAATATGAACAAGATCTGAAACCAGCCATTGACCTCTATTTTTGTGCTTCAATTTTAACCTTATAGCAACCAATCATACATATTTATCCATGAAGCTCTATTTCCCTAAAGCCGTTTTAATCAACTATAAATAATAAATAATTCTCATCCCGCAACTTAGTAGTTGAGAGTGTCCTGGTTTGGTTCCAGGATTCTAGTGCTAAATGTGCTCCCTTTTTTCCCTCCCTAAAACAGAATGTGAGTAAACTCTGTTGGTGTGGTTCTGGGCCTAGGATAAATCGCATGAAACCAACTGTATCAGATTTCCACAAATATTTTGCTCAATTCCGGATTTCATTTCTTTCTTTCCTTATTTTTTTCTTTCGTTTTCTTTTTTCTTTTTTGATGTATGGAATATGGATATTATGTGTGATTTGCTGTACTGATGCTAAGAAATTGGAATAGGGTTGTGCCGGATAGTCCTTCAGAACGCATGATGGGCGTCCCAACAACAAGAAAGTTGGTATTGAAGAACAAGGTCGTTTTTGGGACTGGTGACCATTGGCGTGCTCCGACTTTAACAGCAAATATGGCATTTGTGCGAGCAGTTTCACAGACTGGGATGCCTCTGTTCACCATCGAGCATAGACCAAGGGCCTTAACTGGTGATTAGTTGTATGCAAATGTGTGACTGATTAGCAATTAAAATATTTGTGGTTAGCAATCACAGGTATCAAAACTTTATCTAGCTATTCATCAGTTACTAGCTGTACATCTGTAGTACATAAGAAAAAAAAAATTGGCTTACTATGAAATTGATGCAGAAAGAAAAATAGGAATTGATTGGAAATCACTAATCTTAAAATGTAACTAACAACAATAAGAAGTCTCTCCAATAATAATTTCAACACTGTTAAGATTACATCAGAATAAGCAGGATCTCACTGCCTAAATGTGGAAATCTCTCCAATAATAATCTTAGAAAACCTCTCTGCCCATTTGGAGAAAGAATTTAACTGGAAAAATCTCAGCATATAATTTTTAATTAAACGCTGTCTTAGCCGGTGCAAACAAGAAAATAATATTGACCATCTTCTGGGAAGTTCCAAATTTGTTGATATGGTTAATTACAGCTGATTTTTCTCTCCGCCATTCTCAACATATCTTATAGTTTGAGGTGTGACATTCTGAAGAACAGTAGGTTTCGATTGGGGTCTTTTCTCAAGACTTGCTGGATTTTTGTGACCGAATCATGGTTCTTTCACTAATATGGTAATTCTGTGTGTCTAGTCTCCTCCGGAATGTGCTTTTCTGAACAAGTCTAATCGTCTAGAGCGTGATGGCAAAGGGTTTGAGATCTGCATAGCAGGTCTTGAGTTCGAGTCAGGGCGTGCACCTCTTGTAAGAGCCTGGGACAGTCGGGGTTTTACTCCCTTACCTGGGCCCACAAAGTGCGCTTTCCGGGAGGTGAGGTTTCCTCGAATCAAAAAAAAAAAAAAAAAGTCTAGAGCGTGTCATTTTTGAAGATTGGGTTGGATCCTGGTCGTGGTTTTTGCTTAGACTGCATGGATTTTGTGAGCTAGTCATGGTTCTTTTACCCATGCTAGTTCTGTGTCTGAGTCCTCCAAGAACACGCTGCTTACCACTGTAAGAAGTAAAGTTTTAGCTCACTTTCTTAGTCAGAAAAGTTGTTTTAGCATGGTGGTTTGATGTCAGCCAGCAAGCATGCAGGTGGCATGCATTCCATTTAACAATTTTCTACTTTCCTAAAATAATTATATCCTTAGTCACTGATATTACAAAAAAAAAAGAAAAAAAAAGAGTAAATATAGAAAAAATCATCATCACAACTGAGAAATGAGTGCCGAAAGCGGGGGGAAATGGGAAAAAAAATAGAAAGAAAAAAGAATTCTAATGCAATACATGCATTGAAATTCAAAGCTTTAATCTAAACTTGCAATTACTAGCCTTGATGCTAATCAGATTGTTGGTAGATAAGCTATTCACCACCAACAAGCAATTCCCTAAGATCCTCACCTTCCTCAGCTTCAACCTCCCAAGTTTGATAGAAACTGGTGCATCAATCTTAAGATCCAATGGAATACGTCCTGTTTGTTGTTGCTCTTGCAATGTCCTCATTAAAGTGCTTCCATACTGTGTTTGCCCTGTTAAGCTCATATCCAATTTTGTTATGTTCTGGTGACCTTGGTAGAATTTTGGTATTGAACCTTGACAAAGCTTAGTGTCTGTGTACCATACACTCAGCAGCCCACCTTTCTCGTAGTAAATTCCAATCTTCTTGTTGGGGTTATTTGCTGTGATCTTCACATCGAATTTAGCATATAAGGTCATATCAAAGTTGAGCCTCAGGTCACTTATTCTCAAGCTATCTACGGAGTAGTTGGGGATTTTTGGTTTGAAGACGAGGTAAAGAATGCCCGCGGTGGCTCCGACAATCCCTAGTAGAAGGACAAGGAGACCTACTGTCCAACATATGCACTTGCAACAGCTTGTGGTTTGTGATAACTTAATCACTTGCATAACTGCTGGAATGGTACGTAATGACAGTGGAGGTTGCTGCTGACTCAGACTCGAACTGCCCTTTCCAGATGCTACCAAACCTCGCAACACCAGTGGTGCTGTTAGTGGTGGCGCTTCCACATCTACTGCTGGATGAATTCTCTGGTTATCTCCCATCACCTTAATTCTTTCTTCTTCTCTTTCTTTTTTTTCCTTCTATATCGAAACTTATTTGCAGACTTGGGAGTTTGTTTTCATCGTTGCACTCTTCTTTACTTAAACCAGTAGTTGTACCTCAAAAGCATTGAAAATATATAAAACCCTTTCATAATTATATCAAGTAGAGGGAGCTAGCTGACTAGAGGAGGTTCCTTGTAATGTATGACCTCTGATTTTGTGCTTGAAACAAGGCACTTTTTGACAGGGAAGGTCTTACATTCCGCACCTAATAATAGCACATGGGACTCTTGATACAAGGTAGTTCAGCTAAGTAAGGTGCATTTATGAGAATTTCAACATTCCAGGAATCTTTATATGCAGCATGTCTCCCTAGAAATTAAAAAAAAAGGGCAAGGTACCTCCTCTCGGACCTAAATATTAAAATGTGCTGCAAGTAGATTCATCTAGAAGAAAAGAAAAACAACGTCGTGATGTAAGGAGCTAATTTTGTTTTTGTTGAGAAATCCTAATAGAAGGCCTCAATTGAAAAATAAAAATTGTTTTGGGGCAAAATTGATTCGAAAACTTGTTTGAGGGAAATTTGATGCTAACCAAATAATGTGATTTCTCATCATCCACTTTCGCATAACCTTTGTTTTCAGAACAATAATAACTCGAAGGATTAATGAGAAATTGTGTGAGCTTACACAAAAACTAACAGAAACAAAGAACAAGAAAGGAGATGAGAAGTACACTAATAACACAGCCTCGTTCTGTAACGCATGAACCATTTCATCAAGTTCAAACAAATCTTCACAGGTACAATCATCCCAATGTATATGATCACATTGACCAGCAACTAGGCATAACCTGGAATAAACATTCATCTTTGCTCCACTTACCCCCCTCTAACAAACTTCTTCAGCCAGAAGCCGAGTTATTTTGGCATGTGGATGACACAGCGTAGACACTTCCCTTCTCTCATGAGTTCGAAAGCTTTGTTGATTTCCTCAAATGGCAGATTATGTGTAATGAACTCATCTATCTGGATTTCCTGTATTAAAACTGTGAAGTTAGTACAAACATCTGGCAGATTATATTTGAAAGATACTTTTGTTTATAGATGACCGAGTGTTTATGGACTTGGAGACAATCGATCCCGGTGACTGTAGAATTTGACATCGAGGGCTCGTTTGGTGACAGGAATGGACACAGACTAGATCAACCAACCAGTAAACTGGTCAGTTATTTCACAACACAGGATGTGCTCTTGTATAAACTCGATAATGGCATATCAGGACATGTAAGAATTGTCAAGCTAGTGGACAAGGTACAAAGAGGCAGGTGCTTCGATCAAACTTGAAGGGGATGGGGTAACATTTTCGTCAAAACAACCTTCAGTTGCTATTAATGCACTCCAGAAAGTTGTTGTAGTGATTATCAAGAAGGATCTGCTATGAATTTATGATGCTTTACTTACCTTATTCATATACATGTCAACTAATGAAGGAAGATCTGATTTTGGTTTCCATCCTCCAAATAAAGAGCCCTTCAATGTTCTTCCAGAAAGAAAGAGGCCATAATGAGCAGATACTTCAGGCTTAACTTTTGGCACACCGAGAGTAACTGTTAATCCCCATCCCTATGGTGTGCACAATAAGAAACAAAACGTTCAAAAATCAATAAAGATTCAAGTAAATAAAGAAGACGGAGTATTGGAAAGAAAGGTACATCACAGCAAGATTGTAATGCAGTTGTAATCATTCCAGTGTCACCGATGCATTCAAATGAGTAATCTGCCCCTCCATCAGTAATACGTTTGATAACCTGAAAAATTAAACATCACAAAGACAAGGTAAAACTTATACAAAATCAAGGTGGCTTCTGGTATTTCCATTTGCCCATTTCTTAAAAGTACAAGAAGCAGCCAACCCTCTATCTGTAAATCTTTGATCTCCTTTTTCCATCCCTGCCTAATCATCTATCTGCCTTGTGAATGTCCCTTTTATCAAAATTTAAAATTAACATACATTTTTTATGTTAAAGATTAAAGAAATTCCTCATTCCTGCAGTTTAGGTGAATGATACCTGTTGAATTGGTTCGTTGCAGTCATTTGGGTTGATAAACTCAGTTATTCCAAAATCCTTTGCTGCACCCGTAAGAGAATCTCCATTAAGATCCAGAGATATTGGATTGCTTATAAACACAGAACCAAGAATTTTAAAGTGCAATGCTAATCATACCCTTGTCACATTTTTCAGGGTTAGTGTCAACACCAATTATTTGAGATGCCCCTCTAATTCTAGCACCTTGCGCGACCTAATCATAAAATGAAAATAAAATAAAATATTGTCAACATCATGCTCATGAAGTACATTCTACTGGTATTTGGAAAATATTGATGCTATAGATGTTACTAACAAGCATACTTACAGAAAGGCCTACAGTCCCAAGACCAAAAATCACTACAGTTGATCCTTTAGATATATCAGCAACATTCCAAGCTGCTCCCAAACCTGAAATTGAACACTAGTTATCATGCTCAATCCTACCAATGAATACATTGACACTCACGTGCTATTGGAGTGATAGCCATGTTATCATCTACTTTCTTGCTTATCAATCTTATACCGAAAGGTGGATGGAGAATCTATATTTGTCACCTCTGGCCCTCCCTCTCAAACAACACATACAACCAAAACATTCCTGAACACCATTGGCTGGAGTCTGTGGTGAGGGACTATCCCTGGTTTTTTAGCCATGTTCCATGGACCTCTCACCTATTCAATTAAAAGACACCCCCGTTTGTTCTTGTACCATGTTGGTTACAGGTGTATACCTAAACAATTGGGGATGATTGTGGGATTGAATGCGATAAGAAGATATAGACAGAAGACCCTAACATTAACTTGATAATAATATCGGGACTCTAAATACCATACCGGCAGCTAGACCACAACTAAGAAGGCATATTTTCTCCAGAGGTGCAGCGGAGCTAACTTTAACAGCACATCCAGTATGCACCACTGTATATTCACTGAAACTTGAAACTGCACAATAATGATAAACTGGTTTCCCATTGATTGAAAAGCGTGTTCCTTGGTCACTATGCATTACACCTCGCCTTTCCAACCCCAATACTTGGCACATGTTGCTTTTTCCAGACATGCACTGTCTACATGTCTTGCATTCTCCAGTGAACACTGTGAGCACATGGTCGCCCTCTTGAAATTCAGTCACTCCCTCCCCAATACTCTCAACAATCCTGCAGATTTATTGTTAGAAATTTAACATAAGTTGCCAACCTCGCTGCACAGTAGACAATCTTTATTCTTTAAATCTCAAGGACTACAATGCGGTAGTAGTAAGATGTACAATTTGCATTAGTGCTTCTCATGCAAAACATAGTGATATAAAATGCGATTATCTTGCAAATTCTCTATCACGGAACATTTTTGTAGGAAATCTAAGACAAATTTTAGCTGCCAACAGATGGTCTAGATTCTCATATTAAACTGACCAACACATGCACATACACATTTGTTTGAACTTTGATCTAGACCAATTAAACAAATCCAGTAATCATAGGGACCTCAATTTTGAATAAATCATTTCATAATTATGCACAGGCATGCAGAGCATTATATAATTAGATTACAAGTAAAAGGTACAGAAAAGACCCTGATGCTTCATGGCCAAATATCCGAGGAAATATAGCCTGCAACAAACAAGCATGTTCTATTAGACATTCAGCCTGTTGACTTGATTGATTTACAACTCTCAACAAAAACAAAAAATTCTTACTATAACATAAACATGAGCATATATTTCTTAGTTTCGATTGACGAGGAAGCGTGGACTGACATACTAATTTCAAGATAACCCACCTCCCAAAAACTTAAATGAAAACCTTTTCTTCCAGAATAATTTCAAGATACACACCAATTTCAATTGCATTAGCTTAGAATCCAGTTCAATATATATAGCAATTGAGTTTGAGAAGTTGCCATTATTTAATGTTTAAGCTCCGTTCAATAAGAAAGTAGACTGGAATTGGTTGGCTAGGATTGACTAAAAATTATGAAACAGTAAGTAAAAATAAGTAGAAAGTATGGTTAAATTACATGAGAATCCAAAGCAGAGAGGTCACTGCGGCAGAGAGAGGTAGTGACCACTTTGATTCTGATCTCTTGAGGGTGTGGAGGACTCACTTCCACTTCCTGCATCACCAATGCCTCTCCAGCTCCCCATGCCACCGCAGCTTTTTATCAAAATCATTAAACAAACAGCAATGCAATGTTATAAACTTAGATAAACAAATCATCATCATCATCAAGTCAGAAAAAGAAAACTAGAAAGTTACCTTTGCAAGTGATGACATTGGGTTGCTTGATCGAAGATGACATTTTGATTGCTTTTTCAAAGGGATATGGTGGCAGAGAAGAGAATCTTGAAGGTTTCGCAAACGAGATGGTAGAGTCAATGAGAGTTTGCGTTTCTCTCTGTATAGTAAGTGGCAGGAAACAAAGATGGGTAGGTAGGTCGGTAGGTACTGGGAAGTGGGGACTCTTTTTTCAAGTTTGGTAGTTGGTGAATATATATATATATATATATATATATATAATGAAACAGTTAGAAAGGGGGAAAAAATTCAAAAATTACCTGTGATAATAATTAAAAAAAAAATGACAGAATGGTCATAGAGTATGTTGATTGGTCCTGCAGAGCTTTATTAGTTTCTTGAAAAAGTCCATTGTTCTAAGCTTGAGTTATTACTTGACACATTTTATAAATGATGGTGAAATTAGTTTTTCAAGATTACTACAACCAATCTTTGTTGGTTTTATGAAGAATTATTCTGGTTAATTCTGCGTACGATAATGTGGTGACCTTGTTAATGGAGTGATTATGCTCACACAAAACAACATTGATCGAAAGTTTACGAAGAAAGGTTGAGATTGGTAAAAAATGGAGGCTCATTTTTTGTTTCCTGAAGTACAACTTTTTAGCTGTGGCAAGCACCCCTTTGAGTGCTGAAGCTGCTGCTGATGATGCTGCTCTACAAGATATCAAGATCAGCGCATCCATGCATAAGCACACCAGAAGCTAGCTAGCTAGCTGCGTGCCGATCCAGGAGATGTTGTGAATGATTTAAGCTCCAACCAAAAACCACTCTATGGTGGACTCCAAAAATGACTTTTGCTGCTTATTTCCATATAATATAATCATTTTTATTCAGAATAAAATAAAAAATTTCTTGGGAATTAATATACTAGTTCTAACATGGATTGCCTATACAAGACTTGGTTAAAGAAAATAATTAATTCCTTAATTAGAATGAAAAATGAAAGCTAGCCTGTGATACCCTAATCAATACGTTCCAAACCACAACTTTTTCCAACAATATTGAAAATTCGAAAAATCATAAAGGTCAAAGCCAAAGGAGCCATCGAGCATTTTCCTTTGCAAACTATACATTTCTAAATTTATTTGAAGTTAAAAGCAGTTGTGTTCCTTCTTCGCTAGCATGTGGCTGTGTGCGCAAGCACGCATGCGCAAGGGAGATAATGAAAACTCAAGAGAAAGAGGGGTTCTGAAAAGTTTATGGAGGTATTTGATATTTTTCTTATTGCTATTGCTTGTTGAAACTTCAATACATCTTGACTATTTATAGCCTTTCGGAGCTTAACAAGAATTCTAGTTTCTGAGCAATAACTAATAAACATTATCCTAACCTAATCTAAGATAGTTGTAATAAATCAGAACTCAGAACTCAAGTCAGAAACCAAGTTAAGCCCGGGTAGAGTTGCCGCCTTCAAGGCTGTCTCCGCCGCATACAAGTCCTCTTAATTCAGGATTTTCCTTCTCCCTTTTCTTTTAGGATACTTCCTCTTTCTCCCTCTCCAGTTGCCGCAACGAATCTGCCTCTGGTTGCCGACTTACTGCTGCTGAAAATCCTCCTCCCATAAGAACTTCCACCGACCTTGCTGCTGGAATTTCTGCCGTGACTTTGCTGCTGTTTCCTTGCTTATTCCACAACCTCCTAGCTCTATTGTATGCATTTTTTAGCAGCCTACCTTGGTCCTCATCAGGAGACTGATACTCTCACCCTTCCAAAGTTCTCCAGCCAAGAATATTGTTGTATGGGATCCAAGGAGTCGCACTGATGTGTCCAACAAATATACCGCAGCACCTTCACTATAGAGCAGAGCACACAAATGAAGTTAAAATGCTGAATTTTCAAGAACCACTCAATCATGATTTTCCAATATTTTAGAAGATTTGCAAATAAATAGGAAGAAAGTGAGGAAAATGAGCAGTGTGCTGCAACTATCAATCCAAGTGCAAGATTTGACAATTCTAGAAAAGAATGCTGGAGAAGTTTACTAAAATGTTTTCTATTCCTCAATAAATACATAATGAAGTCCGCAAAGAAAATCCTTACGACATGTTGCTAGCAAAGAGACCAAAATCAACTACAAAATGATCGCAATTTGCAACTCACTATTCATATTCATAAGCAGCTTAGATTTACTCTGGATGAACTGTAGAAACAGATAGCAGTGAAAGGTTTTGCAGTCAATGAGGATTTTGTGTTAATGTGCTTTTCCAGTACTACTGAAACAGAGCTAGCACACTCTCGCGTGAAAGGCCCAATCGTTAGTCTCTTAGAAGTTCTATTTACTCCCAGAAACTTATCAACTAAACTAGTTGTCACCTGTACCAATATGTTATCATTTATTTTGTGTAATAATCTTACGAACAGAAATTATGAGATAACAAATATCATATATGAATGAAAATTCACTCCCTGTTCATTTTAAGACGATATAGAAATACTTAAAAGAGTTTCAGATTTCTTACCTCTTCTTAGTCACATTTCATTCACTCCCAGAAACCGACCGCCTCCATCTTTTAGCTGTCATTTTTCAGCATTACTGTGTTGCTTTTTCCTTATTAGATTCATCAATGGGCATATACCAAATTTAATGTACATTATCCAATTTTTGGATGTCTAATGGTTCCCCTTGAATGATCCTCAACTCAAGTCTGCGGTTTAGTACCGAAAATTGAAACTTCAAATCCAAAGATAAATTCAATTTGGGATTGTCGTACTAATACTATGCAATTGAGTTGCCATAATTTTATAAGCCAATAATACCTGAAGTCACTGCTACCCATGGGATACAGTAATTAGTAATGTTGAAATGCTACAGAACCGCAAGTGACCGTTTCTTTTCTTGTCATAAATTAACTACACTATATTCAATTCAAGTATGAATACTGAAGCTTGTTTTGAACATGCACGGAACCCTGGCACTTGAATTTAAAATATGGCATAAGATTTTTATTCGTACTGGTCAATGTACCTTCAGGACCTCAGGTCAAAGAACCATATGCTCTTTTGATCAAATGTCTTTCAATGTTTGTCAATTATATGCGATACCCTAGTATCATTTACATTGATAACTATGAGTTCATTCAATTTCTATCTCTAGCGGCACTCGTTCCTCTGGTTGCGAACCTTCATCATCAATATCTTCTTCAGTAATACCAGACGCTTCTACAGTCCTTGCGACCCATTCCTTGAGTGGATCTTCGTTTAAATCAAGCCTTAAGAGCCCCGCAAACATCCCACCCATGAATGCAACTGGTTCCTATAAAGGAAGCAATAACATTAAAGTAGTAATACCTTTTTATCAGGTTCTGTATACGATAGCAAAAATAAAAACAAGAAAAGTGTAAAATAACCGAAGACAAATCCACATCAAGTAGAATGTAGGCTTCTGAAACACATCATACATTCACTGCTCAGGGAAATGATTCAGGTAGATTTGCTTTTGACAAAGAACTAATATCACTATGGCAGACACACCATGCATTAATCCTTCAATCCTACTAAACAGTAGGCAAAGAAAATGAATTGACAGGTCTCCATTTCACATGATTTAAACAACTGAATACAAATACAGGTTATAACAACCCCCGGAGCTCTAAGGAAAATATTCAAGTAAAAAAAACCACAGGATCTAACTCAAAGATCCACAGAAAAGGACTGTAATTGCTGAAAGGATGGGAAACAATTAGCTAAGAAAGTTATGTCATAAAAATCCAACTTGATCCTGTGGGTGATCCTTTATCTCCTACAGAATCACTCCCACTCATTCCCCCCAAAAATTGTAAAACCAATCTCCATGGACCAATGTAGTAGATCAAATCCTGGTCAAGTGTTCTACAGCACTTCAATAGCCTCAATCAAAGGGGTACGGGCGTAAGGCTATAGTAAGCTTGTCAAGGTTTAGGTTTGGTTGAGTAAAAAGAGGAGAAGAACCTTAAGAAAATTAAACTTGAAGGAGAGAAGAGAGAAAAAAAAGACTTCGTTTTGTTCTACTATATATCTTCTTCTGCTATTATTCTGCTCAAAACCAGCAAGGAGATTTATTTTTTGTTCCTTGAACCTCATATCGTATGGACTACATCAAAGGAAGTGCCAAGAGAGTGTCACAATGATATCAGACTTATTTGACCATGTTTTTCAAGTAATTAATTGTACAAAAATGTGCAATGTGTATGCTCTACTGTAGAAGATGCTCGTACACACTCTAAAACCAATGAATGGATTCTAAATGTCTTACTGGGCATTCACTACTTCAAAGAAAACGTATCTGCAGACAAAAAGTAGGCTCCTTTTCTTCTAATTTTTATTTAACAAAAAGATTAATTGATTCTTCAACATCTTCAGCGCAAGATGTCAGCAACTTATTAAACATGTTCATGCTTCAAGGATTTGCTGATGGGACCAAATTCAAGAACCCTTCAAGCAGACCTCAAGATATCAATCCCATAAAAAAAACTACATAAGTAGAGAAGCGACAACAGCCAATTGAAAGCCGGAGGAAATGAATTAGAAGAGAAAGTAGCAAGGTACCTTGAGAGCATCTTTGAGGATGGGTTCATTGGTGGGGTTGAATAGACAAGAAGCTTTAACCACCCTAGTAACATTAAGAACTTGCTTATTATGTTTGCTGATGGTACTTCGATTCAGCCATGAGGGTAACTGGGCTTCTCTTCTTAACTTCTGCGATTTCTACAGTATACGGATGTTTCCATTCAATATTCCAGTCAAAACAATCAATTAGAGTTGAAAGAAAAAGAAGTAGCAGCAGCTGGGAGCAAAAGTTCTTACCAAGGCGCATGGGGATGTAGTGTTAATAGAACCAGAGACAACAGAGAATGCCATGATTTTGTGGAGGAATCGAGAGTTTCTTCTTCTTAGCTTCTGTCTTGTCTTGTTGATAAATGAGTTGTCAGTCAATGTCTTAATTCCAAGATTTCATTTTCATTTTTCTCCCCCCTTTGTCCAGTAATTTCTTCACAAAACTTTTTTGTTTACTAATCGACCCCCTTAAAATTCATTCGGTTATCAATCGTGCCCTTCTCACTGCCTTCTTCCTTGACGAAATTAACCGAGAATGTTTTGCTTTTGTTATGTAACTAGATAAATGGACCGCGTGTTGCCGTGGATTGATTCATCTATAATATAAATTATTTTAGTTATGGTAGTTGAAAGTTATATTTGTAAGCTAGACATAAATGATTTAGGTCTGACAATTATATGAGATTCATATAAAATTTATAGAATAATAATTATATATAAAAAAATACATACATAGTTGCACATAAAATTTATTACACAATAATTAAAAAACAATGCAAAGATGTACTTTTTAAAAATTCTATAAAAAAAATCAATATTTAAAAAAATTTAATCTATATAAAATTAAAAAAACTACATATGAATCATACATACCTCTCTAAAAACTAAACACACTCAATATCATTTAAAAATAAATACAATTTAATTAAAATATAAACTGAAAATTTATTTGAAAAAATATATACAAATAATGTATTATTTTTTAAAAAACTAAAAAAAATTAAAAAGAAAACATAAAAAAAAATCATGTCAGGCACTTGCGGGACTAATAAGCTAGGAACTTGGAAGTGACAAACATGCCTAACTCATATTAGTTTGGGTTTGGTAAACATGTCAGACCCATGTTAATTTCAACTTGACAAGCCATCAAGTCTAGGCTTCTTAGGCCCGGCAACATACCAAACTCAAGTGTTTTAGGTTTGGCAACCATGCCAGACCCAAACACCTTTAGATCTAGCATTGTTGTCAGGCCTTATTACTATTCTTTTTCAATAATAATAATAATTTTTTAAAATTTATAAATAATATTAACAATAATGAAAATAACAACAACAACAATAATAATTTTTAATTTCACCATTTGAATCAAATTTATGATTTTTTTATAGTACTAATATTTTTTTCAAATTTATTAATAATTATAATAATAATAATAATAATAATAATATTAAATATGTCTGACCCAAGTTTACATCGATCTGGTAACCATGTCTGACTCACGTTTACTTAGGCTTGACAACATGTCAGACCCAAGCAAACTTGGATCTGACAAGGTTAGCAGACCCATCTTGGTTGGGTCTCGCATGCCAAACCCAAGGGCCAAGGCCGGTGGGTGCAAACCCAAGTTTTTTTGGTTTAGCAAACATGTCAAACCCACGTCTAACCATAGTTGGTCTAGTATACTTGTCAGACCCTACCAAGGTAGGTCTGTCAACCTTGCCACACCCAAGGCTCGTAGGTGCAGGCTTAATTTTCTTGGGCCTGGCAAACTTGCCAAATCCACGTTGGTTTGATCTATCAAATATGTCAAACCCACGTTACTTAAGTTTGGCAACCTAGCGTGTTTTAAGATTAACGTGTTTAAAATAATAATAAAAAGGGCATTGATTGCTAATCAATTTCAGATGCAAAATTCATTTATAGTCTCTTGAATCCAATAAACTCCAAAAGAAATAATTAAAGTAAACAACTCAGCGCAATCATAAAGTACTTATACCAACCCAGTATAGTGGCATAATACTTATACCTGCAAGGAACAAAGAGAAACAATAAAGAAACTACTGTCATTTCGTGCAAAATCAACCAAAATCTCATCCAACTACACCAGACCAACACTCTCCCAATAACAACCACGCAATTCAATACATCGCAGGTAAGGCCTATATCTAACTACCAGCCTCTCCACACTGAACAAATCAGGAGAATGATAACCCATCAAACACCCACTGACAACAAACAACTCAGTAACTCACAACACGCTACGCACACCATAAAAAAATGGTAAAAAGCAAACCACTCATAACTTATCGCGAGAACCAACTAATTTCTCCCGATAAACATTGCTCCAATCCACAATGAAAACACTCACAATCTACATCACATGACTAAGATTTTTTAGTTTTTTTTTTTGTAATATTCAATTTGCTTCCAAGAAGATAGAAGATTTATCAATCGACTCCAATTACAAGAGTATTTGTTAAAGGATATTTTTGTATGCCAATAGAATATTTATTATCAATAGATGATTTACATCTTGTACAATATTGTTTGCTTTAACTTTAACTTTTGGGAATTTGATTGAATTTACTTTGAATTTTGTTAATTAAAGTTGAGTTAATGCAATTTAGTTAAAATTATGTTAAATTGAATAGAATTCAATTTCTTTTTTACAGAATACCTAATAACATATTCATGTGAGATAACAAAGTTAAAAGAGCCACACACATGTGTTTCGACCTTTGTCCAAAAAGATCACCATCAACTTAATCCAAATTTTATTGTTGATGTTATATCAACCATTGTAATGAATAATTTTTAAATGATGGTTTCAAGTATACAGGATGAAATAAAATTACAGTACAAGTATAAAATATCATATGACAAAGCATAGGTTGCAAAATAGAAAGTGATTAAGCATCTTTTTGGTTCACGTGAGGAGTCTTTTGCCTAGGTTGTTGTTGGCAATAAAGGAATCAAATCCTGAAACAAATGTTAGTTAGACATACAAAGGAAATCTTGATAATATTACAATGGTTTTTTAGAGAGTTTTTTTTTTATCATTTAGACCTCATATTGAAGGTTTCAAGTACTATAGACCATTCATCAGTGTTGATGAGACACATTTGTACAGGCAATATGATGTAAAGTTATTGATTGTAGTTTCTTTTGATATGAATAATAGATATTCTCATTAGCTTTTGCAATTGTTAATGAAGAAAATAATTATAATTGGAGATGGTTTTTGCTTTGCTTATAAAGATACGTTACAAGTAGTAAAACCGGTATATATATATATAATATTAGATAGACATGCAGACATTAAGAATGAAGTAACATAAATTTGGCATTAACCTTTAAGATATCATTGGTATTGTGTCATATATTTTGTTAGCAACTTCAACCATAAATTCAAAGACCCGGCTATCAAAAAAGATTTAATGAGGATGTGTTATAAACCTTTCAGGTGCAAAATTGATTTGTGGTATCAAAAGAATGTTTAACTTGAACCCAACATTTAAATAATGTCTTGAAAGAGAGCCAAAAGAAAAATAAGCTTTATGTTATGATGGTGGTCACCGGTATGGTAATATGACAATTAATATTTCAAAGTCATCTAATCATATTCTAAAAAATGCTCGTGCAATGCCTATTTGTACTCTAGTGCAATTAACATTTTATAGATGTAATGGTTATTAGGTCAAACAAAGACGTGAAGCTAGTGATGTCATTCAAAGTGGAGTAATATTGCTCCCAGCAATTCAAATTGAATTGATAATGAACATGAATAGATTAAGAGATAATACTTTAATGTTGTTGACTTCGAGAAATAGTTTTCCAAGTCAACACTCTTATTAAACCAGATGTTGTGAAAGAAGTCAGGCGAGAAATCAAATTGAATGATAGAACATACACATGTGGTAAATGACAGACATTCCATCATTCACATGTTCTTACATGTTGTGCCGAGAATCACTTGAACTTCACACAGTTTGTTGATGATTATTACACAGTTTAAAGCTACGGTTTGTTAATGTATTTATCATTTCTTTAACATGGATGATATATGTTTTGGTTAATTTATAATTATTTTATTTTTATATACAAAGTTATTAGCTTACTACACACACACACACACCCACACACACACCTGGATGAAGGGGAAGCTAAGACATATCGAATACTGCTTTGGAAGCCACTATATAACCACCACACGATATCTTACGCACCACTCAAAGAGTGCAAAGACAATTCACACTTTGTCATGTCTATTGCATGTGCCAACCAATTTTTTTTTAATAATATCTATATTAAATTCATTACCCAAGAGCCCCTCTAACAACCTGATTATTACATATATAAAAACACAATATTAAAAGACATAAAGGTCCCTAGATCTAAGTTATAATTTTTTTTTGTTTAAAGGGAAATGTGTTATTCATTTATTTTAAAAAGAGAAAGAAAAGGATGACAAAACTCTTAGAGCCAAGCTTCAAAATCTTTGCTTTTAAGGTTGATTAAATTATTTTACTGTGCTGAAGACAAATGTAAAAACCTTTTTAACCCTATCCAAATCCTAAATGACTTTTTGACCATTTAGAAAGACAATTCTACCCCATACAAGGCTTGATGGTTTTATAGCGAAGGGAAAAATCATTACTTCATTATTGTAATCCACGATTATTTACATCATGGTTTATAATGTCAACACTAACAACTTATAGTTTTCATGTAATGTCCCCTCTCTTCCTTCCCTCTCTCAAATTCTTTATAATATGTAAATATTTTGTATTCTAAGAAGTTGATTTAATAAAGTTGAATTAAAAATTTAGAGATCATAGTTTAATTAACAAAGGGTGGGTTTTATTGTACCTCATCTCACTTAATATTATTTACTGAATAATATTTTTTTTCTATTTTTTATCGTACCTTTTTCATATAACACTATTCATTATTATAATTTTTTTTGTTGTATCCCTCCTCACATAGCAATATTCACTAGAATAATGTTTTCTTTCTTTCTTTCCTTTTTTTTTTCCTTTCTAATTTATGCTTCTTCTTTTTAATTTTTTTTAACTATATCTTTCAACATTAGATTTATTGAAGATGGAGCTTCATGATTTTATTTTTCAATTAATCTTTTATCAGATTATCTCAGACTTATGACCCATACTTCAAGTTTAACAAATTAATTTGACTTACTCGAGTTTTTTTTCCTCTTTTTTTAAATATTATTTTTTCAATTTCATCATTCAATATTGAGTTGATTAAGAATTAGACTTCATAATTTATTTTGGTTTGCTTTTTATGAGGACATTCTCATCTCATGATTCAGGTCACGAGTTTGACAGGTTAACTTTCTTTGACTCGAGTTTTTTTATGTTTTTTTTAATTGATATTTTTTTATTTCAATTTTATCTTTCAATACTGGGTTGATTGAGAATTGAGCTTCATAGTTTGCTTCAATTTATCTTTTATTGGGTTATCTCGATCTTGTGACCTGGATTGTGGGTTTGATAGAATAACCCAAGTTGATTCAGACCATTTGTTTGTTCTTTTTTTATTTTTTTATTTTCATCATTCAACACTGAGTTTTTTTAAAATTTAGTTTCATAATTTATTTTGATTAGCTTTTTATGGGGTTATCATAATCTTATAATTTGGTGTGCAAATTGACAAGTTAACTCGGGTTAACTCAAATTAATCTAATATATTGTCGTAGTAATGTTTATGAAAAAAAATGTCAATGTAATATTTATTTTGAGTTAAAATATATTTTTTTT
>Ga0325414_1001671_pt1 | contig 21759 bp, 10 predicted proteins | sample PopdelMetagenome_8_FD_206183 | JGI IMG/M metagenome (GOLD analysis project Ga0325414, IMG submission 206183) | Populus deltoides microbial communities from Bellville, Georgia, United States - Leaf-PdKOR-R3 | ecosystem: Host-associated > Plants > Phyllosphere > Phylloplane/Leaf | place: USA... | reverse complement strand
GTCTATAAATAGAGTCTCTGTTGATGGCCTGAGGGAGGAGAAAATCGTTTCCAAAGTTGACAAAAAACCAGCCTCCTCCCCAGTTTTTTTCCTTTTTCTGCAACAATTCTCTCTCTCTACACTCTCTCCATCGTGCTCTCAGCGACTCCAAGCCAAGCTGCCACCAGCTCGTCTTCCACCCTTTCCACCACACTTATTCCTCTCAACTGAAAGCACCTCTATTTTCCTCCACAGCGGCAGCAGCCCATCAACACCATCATTTTCATTTTCTTCCTTCTCCAGTATCGGCAGCAGCAGCACCGACTCCTCCACAAATGTCGCCGCCAGCTTCAGGGCGACTACCCGGACCACCTCTAACCTCACTCCAGGTCGGTGACAACAACTGCTTCTCCCCCCGGAAGGTTGCCTCTCGCTCCACTCGGCCGGTTGCAACTGCAAAGTTGCATGCAGAACGTGAACTTACTGTTCACGTTCTGCACATAATTCATTTCACTTGGGCCGAGCTAGTTCTGGTCCAGACCAGCCCCCAAAAAGGAGAGAAAGAAAGTATGTTGGGCCGATATCGGCCCACTGTTTTCTGGGTTTATGCTTGGCCCAGTCATCTGGGATGGCCCGGCCCACCTGTTTTAATAATATTTATTTAATATATAATATAATATTATATTATATATTACTTTAAAAAAACAAAAAAATTCAAAAAAAATTCAAAAATCCTTTGAAAAAAATTGTGATTTTCTCAAATATTTTTCTACCACTTTTGCATAATATCGGGTTGTATATTTACACTGTAAAATACAAATCCAGTATTAAAATACCCGGTTTTCTCTGAAATATTTCAAAATAAAATTCAAAACATTTTCAATTTTTTTTTGATGCACACAGTCAAATCCTAATTTTTTCCAAACATATTTTTCATAAAAAAAACTGCATCTTAATATATCGGGTTGTATATTTACACTGTAAAATACAAATCCAGTATTAAAATACCCGGTTTTTTCTGAAATATTTCAAAATAAAATTCAAAACATTTTCAAAATTTTTTTTTGATGCACACAGTCAAATCCTAATTTTTTCCAAACATATTTTTCATATAAAAAACCTTTTTTAAATTTTTTAGGGTCCAGATATGGACTTTAATATTTGTGGGTGTAAAATTACACGATAAAATACATCCTCATGTATTAAAGATACAAAGTGCAAATAGATGTGATGCTAATATTCAGGCTTTAAAATTGTTAAGATTTAACCCGATAAAGTAGAGACTCTCTCATGAAGAGAAATCTGCCTTGAGCCTTAGAAAAGACCAACGAATAGAAACCCGACTTAGAAAAAAAAATAAAAAAACAATGCAGCTTACCTTAGGTAGGGTGCACTAGGGATGATGCGTCTTTCCCTTGCACAACCAGTCCTTTACTCAGACTCTCGTAGACCATAGGTTCCTAGTGACCATAATACTAGGTGGCAACTCCTAAAAATTAATCATAATTTTATGATTAAATCCAAAAACCCTTCCAATCACACAACACCCCTCATCAGGAGGCACGTCAAGAGCCTCCGCCGTCGCCAGACGACATCGCCCCGTGACATGATGGCGACTCCACTGGGGAAAGCCTTGTCTGGTCGGACTAAGCTTTGATTGTTTCCTTTTGTTGATCTTTTAATTTTAGCTCGTATTTTTACTGCTTTAGCATACATTTTAATTTTGCGAATAAACCTAATTCTAGGTAAGGTGGGGAGTAGCGGTCTGCCTCATGACTTTTAGTCGGAGTTCAGATTCGTGAAACATCCAACTATGAGCTGAGTGTTTAGTCGGTAATGGCAGTCACACTGTGCCCCAACCATTCATTGTAAACCCCTATACTACCTTCACGTGAGGTGGTCACTAGGCAGTTCATAGACCCTTTTAAGACTAGGTAGAAAGCCTACTTATCATGTAATGACCTAGAACCTTTCTTTAGAGCATGAACTCCCTACATAGTCATTCTACATGGGTTTTTGCCATTCATGTACATGCATCCATACACATACATCAATCCATTGTAAATAACATACATACATGCAACAGGTTGAAATATAGGTTCCCAAAGAGCCTACAACACCCGACTCCGAGTAAGAAACATGGAAGATGAAGAGCGTGCTTATCGTGACGCCCATTTCCAAGAAGAGTTAGAATCTCTGAAAGCAAGTGTGGCTCACCTCACTAGCTTACTTGAGCAAACACTTAGAAATGCCTCTGGTGAAGGTCCTTTCAACCGGCCTGCTATTTTTGTTCAGCCTCCAACAACAGCTCAACCTGAAGAAATAATGAGTGAACATGGTCAAGAACCTCCATACAATCCAGCATTTATGCACTCAATGCCATCAGCACCAGCCCCTGCAGTCATAGATCCATTTGCCAATGAGTCCCACAAGACCAAGTCATTTAATGGCATTGATCAAGATAAGATGACGGCGTTGGAAGCTCGGATTAGAGCTATTGAAGGGGTAGACTTGTACGATCCAGTACGGGCAGCAGAAATGTGTCTGGTCCCAAATGTAGTTGTCCCAAAAAAGTTTCGTGTTCCTGAATTCATCAAATATACTGGAACACAATGCCCCATGACTCATCTCAAATCCTACTGCAACAAAATGGCAGTAGTACATGATGAAAAACTATTGATGCACTTTTTCCAGGATAGCTTGAATGGGGCGGCATTAAGTTGGTATATGAGATTGGACAACAACAAATATCCAAAAATGGAAAGACTTGGTGGATGCTTTTGTCAAGCAATACAAGTACAATATGGACATTGCTCCTGATAGAACCAGTCTGTCCAATCTAGAGAAAAGGGATAAGGAAAGCATAAGAGAATATGCTCAAAGGTGGAGAGACCTAGCCGCTCAGGTGCATCTCCCACTTTTGGACAAAGAGATGGTCACTCTATTTGCCAACACGCTTAAAGACCCATACTACGAGCATGTGATGGGTAGTTCGGCCCAACAATTTATTGATGCTATGGCAGTAGCTGAGCGCATAGAGCAAGGAGTAAAGAGTGGTAGAATCTTTGCACCTGTGGAAAAAAGGGGCTTCAAAGGTAAAAGGAAAGAGGTTGACCATGTTGAGGGCAGCTATAAGGGTAGGAAGAACCCATTCTAAAAATACCACACTCCATCCTTTTCACCCCAAATCGCCAACATCAATCTCAACTCTTCTTTTTCTGCTAAAAAACCTGAGCCTCAAACCAAACACCAAAGAGTCCAAGAACAACTACCTCCATTACCGCTGCCCTTAAATGAGATGTACCAAAAGCTACTGAGCAATGGGCATATAGCTCCAAAACCCTTGACACCTCTGCAACCACCTTACCCTAACTGGTACAAGCCCGACCTCACTTACGAATACCATGCTGGTGCTGCGGGACACAACATTCATACCTGTAGTGCCTTCAAAAAGAGGCTCATGCATTTGATCAAAGCTGGGTGGATAACATTCGAAAGAACTCCAAACGTGAGTTTGAACCCTCTACCCAATCATGCTTCAGGTACTAGATCAGTGAATGCACTGGAGGCAGAATGCTCTGGAAACCTCAAAGCATCGATGGCAAGAGCAAAGTGTGGAGAATGCAATGTGCACTCTCGAGGATAGAGGACAAAGTTATTCTATAGAATGCGAAGATGGAGCCTACCCAATTATTTCATTTTGTTCGATCATGTTTGTTTTAACCTGTTTTAGTCTTGTTGGCAATTTAGTTCATAATATCACAAGACTTTCTCTGTCAAATGAGCCTTTCCTATTAATAAAATTATGTGTTTTCCTGTGCTCATGATGTGCTTTTATGCAAATAACATATTGAACACACCTTTTACTCACAAAACCATTGCACCAAGAATTATTTGGTGTTTTTCCTTTTCTTTTTTTTCTCTCCCAAAAAAATAAGCATGACCCCATGTTTTCACAAGGATTTTTGGAAAATAAAAGTTTTAATACAAAAACAAAAATCAAATTAATGTTCGTTTTAACAAACAAGTCCTGAAAATTCAAGTGATATCTTAACACTTAAAAACCTAAAAGACAACCCGAACACTATGAGATAACTTCAAAGCTGCGTTTTGACTGCATGAATAACAAGAAACCATTTTGTATATTCGCATGTGAGTAAGTAAAGCTTACCCATTCTGAATGAATGCATTTGAAATGAAGAAAGGCCATCTTTGATCATCCTTTCACAAATTCTAAAAAAATCCCTTGGAGTCCTTTTTTTAGCCTAATGCATTTTTCTTAAAAAATAACCTTGGTTAGGATCACATCCTACACGGGCGGTAAGTGCAAAAAATCCTTAATGACTAAAGATGTCCAAACAACCCTGGGGCGCATGAAAAAGTCCTCAATGATAAAAGTGTCAAAACAACACTGGCGGACATGAAACAAAATCCTCAATGATCAAAAGTGCCCAAACAAAGCTAGGGGGGCATGAAAGAGTTCTAAAAGTATTTAAGCGTGCCATAAAAATCACTAATATAATGATGCTCAAAACCAAAAGAAGAAAAGACCCAACATTTGGGGGTACCATGGACCATTTTGCAAATCAATTCCAAGGTCTAGAAATGTATGAACCAAAAAAGAGTTTGGAATATAAGCACTAGTGATCCTTAGTCTTAAAGTCCCTTAAACACCTTTTGAGCCTATAAATATCCTTTTCTTCATAGCCAAGAGCCGAAACCTACGTTATATGCCCAATCGCCTTTCTAATCAAAGGCAGACTATTTAGATCGGTAGACTTTGCTTTCTCATATGAAACAAGTCATTATTCATGCAAGCAAAATGAATGCTTTGAAAACTGGTTTTGAAACCCTCAAATTGAAACTTGAACCCTTTTGACCAATCAAACATCACTTCACTTCTCCAAAAGCAAAATAAAATTTTTCAACACTCATGCAAACCTATCCATGAAAATTGCTTGAATTTTTCAGAACAAGTTTGTTTTGAACAAACATCAAAATCATTTTTCGGAATAGTATTGGTGCCTAGGTACAAGTTATCTTTGTGTCACACTGGTATCAAACCTGATTTACTTGGCTTTCTGGGAATTTGAATTTTCCTGGATCGTATCATTTGATACTAAATGATGTGAATCGCGTGATCACATGGTCACGCAACCCACACGCAAAGACACCAATTCCTGGAAAGCCAAGTAAATCAGGTTTGATATGAGTGTGACACAAAGATAACTTGTACCTAGGCACCAGCACTATTGAAAACGGAGACCCCCACCCAACGAATATTGATTCGCGAATGAGAAGTATAAGGATGATACCACGAAGACAATTGTTCTTCGATAAGTTATTTTCAGTTCTTTAGAGAACCAAAGAAGGGAGATTATCCCACCAACACACAATAAGTGCAGCAAAGAAGTTTATTGATATGAAAATTGCGTCTAACTTTGTGTCTGGTTATACCTTTATTTATACTAACTCTAGATTTAAATAAACCCTAATGGACCCCCCTTAGGTGGACTTATATTAAGCCCACTTACAATTGACCTAAATAAGTAATAAATAACCCAAAGACTAAGAAGAAAATAATAAAAATCCAAAAATTATCATCCTAAATATGCTAGAATCAGATTTGTCACCATTAAAAAGTCCCAAATAGAGTAGGAAATCTGATCTGAAGGTAGAATTTATTCTGAATTCTTCTTTCCTTTTTGTATCTAGGTTGAATAAGGAATCCTTGTGGGAAAAGGATTCTGAAATAATTATGAATCCTTGCCACGCTTGGAAACTATGTTGTAGCCCATTATAGATCTTTGTATAATTAGTAGATTTCTAAAATAAGCTGCCACATCCTTCTAGGAAAAGAATCCTAGCCAAATAGGAAGTCCACAAGTGAAAAGGAAGTAAATGACAAAATTCGTATAGCCTCTATTGACCCATGATTCGATGCCTTCCCAAACTTCGATTGATCTGAAATTTTAACCCAAGGTAGGAAAACATGTCAGGAGATTCCATGTAAACTTTCAGCCCAAATCAACGGTCGGATTGAGAATTATGATTGTTGCCGTAAAACTAGATAGTTGCAATTTTACGTCAAAATCTGAATTTGACCTTTCCTGTATCGTATCACTTCATTAAGCTTCTTTGCCTTTATGGTTGCAAGGTATTCCTTGCAATTCCTCCTCCAATGTCCTTCCTCGCTATAATTGATACGTTCAGCCTTGTGATATGACCCAAGCAAGGTCATACTTGAATTTTGACATAAAACTTCGATTCACCTGAAAATTTACCGCAACATAAATATCTTTGGAATCTTTTGGTAAAGTTTTAGCTCGATCCAACGGTTAGATTTAGAGTTATGCTCAATAGCGTAAAAATGGATGGTAAATTTTACTCTAAAATCTGAATCTGACCTTGCTTAGGTTATATCAAAAGGCTGAACCGTATCAATAATGATGAAAAGTGTCTTTGTCTTTCTTAATGCCCCTAGTAAGTATATTTGTTTTAGAGACAACACATTTATTCTTCTCATTCTTCTTTTTAGAAATTCTAGAAGACTGAACTAAAAGAACTGAGCATTTTTCCTTCTTAAAAGCCCTTTTAGCAATGAGGTTTGTAAGGACATCATATTTATCTAAATTGGCTTTAACAACGACACAATCCTTGGTGAGGTGAGTGTCTAGCACTCTGAGACAAAGTGGAGACTTTTCTGCTTGGTGGGAATGGTATGTAGGAGTTAGGAATGGTGTCATCTCGTGCACATGCCTAAGTTTTTTTATGATGGGAGCATGCAAATGAGAAGACTGGGACTTAGAAGAAATTTTATGTAAATAACCATATTTGTGGCTTGGATTTGTTGGGGAATGTTGGCTTATTTAGAGAGTTGAAGTGTGGTGCCTATTTGACATGTTATTTTGTGCAGTTTGTTCCTAAAACTGAAATTGTCTTTTTACACCTAATATTGTGGGTTGGCTTTATTGTTGGTTGTACTGAAAAGAGTGAAGTTGTTCTTGTATTTCTAGAATAATGTTGCTGAGTACTTGCACTTGTTGGAGAGTTGTTGGATACCTAGAGGAATTGGAGTCCTTTGTACACCTAATAATGTTCTTGTATTACTAGATCAATTACTCTTTCATGTACCGTAGTCTTTTCAGACATGGAAATTTTATTGTAAAAGCTGAAAGGGAATGAACATGCTTTTTATTCGAGTTCTCACAAACGGCGCTACTAATGAAGTCGTGGAAAAACTTCACAGAAAAATATAGACTTTCTTTGGCTGATAAGTTTTAGGCTTAAGTTGTACCTATAAAATAGATCCTTCAGGGAACAAAATACACTTAAAAAATACTATAATTTCACTATTCATCATTATCTTCTTCCTATTAAAACAAAAGAAAATGATGCTTAAATACCCACCTTTCAGCCCTAATTTCTCCTTCACCCCTTCACCATACCACGCAAATATTATGCCAACTTATACTCTAGTATTTATATTTCACTCTAAGACAAAATTTCAGCTCTAATGGCACCAAAAACACCTGCAGATTCTCTCTCAAAAACACTATTCTGCTTTCAAAAACAACCTTGTGTCCTTCCTTTGTTAGTTGTAAACGAGGAGCTTCAATGAATGGTTGGGATATATTATCCAACATTAATGATCAAGATCTCATTAATCCAAAAGCCCTAGAACCTCCTCGTTTCTCTTATAAAAACCCCACAATACACTAACCCAAAATAGCTTGGGGGAGGGGGGGAAACCATTGTTAACACTTAACCAAACAAAAACTTACTTATTAAGCCTTGGTAGCCATTGTCCCTACAACTTTAAAAAGCCATCATTTTGATAAAAAGGACCTAGCCATCACTCTCTTATACTTACACTCACAACACAAAAAAATATGACATCTCTAATAGTGAAAAAAATGTAAAATAATTAAAAAGCTGCATTTTCATGCTTCATTCCACCATTAGTAGCAGTTTGCACCACCATGATCTTCCAATCTAACACCCCCGTGGACCTCTCCTCATCCATAGCAGCTACACTTCATCACCCCCAAAATAGCCACCGTGAGTCAATAATAACCTCTATTAGCAACAGTCGGTTCCTCCATAACAGTAGTGTATGAATAATGTATGTTGCTCTTGTTGCAAGCATATACTGCCTGTTGTGTGCTTTTTTTTCGTTGATGGGCCTTTATGGCCATTTGAAATAAGATGAGCCATTCCAGATCAGCCCGTATGGCTAGACTGGGTCTTGCCTTATAGGAAAACAAAAAGAAAAGGCCTTTGGGTTGTTTGTTGGCCCAACCAAATCAGGTTAGGTCAGAAATGAGCCCAACCCGCATGCGTGGGCTGGGTCTTGGGCCCAATAAACCGAATGTGACTAGTCCAAGCCCAAACAAGATCTAAGGGCATGTTTGGCGCACCCTATTTTTTCTTAAAGAATAATATCCCTTTTGGTCATTAAGGTGTGTGATGTGAACCTCTTGAACACATGGTCAAACAACCTGATATGGTTCAGCCTTATGATACGACCCAAGTAAGGTTAGATTCGGATTTTGACATAAAAAGCACAACAGTCCAGGTTTACGGCAACAATTATAATTCTTAATCCGACCGTTGGATCGAGCTAAAAGTTTATATGGACTCTCCAGACATGTTATCCTACTATGGGTTAAGATTTTAGGTCAATCAGATTTTGGGAAGGCACCACAATACTGGTCAAAAGAGGCTGTATAAATTTTGTTATTTACTTCCATTTGACTTGTGGACTTCCTATTTGGTTAGGATTCTTTTCCTACAAGGATATGGCAGCTAGTTATGGGAATTTTCTAGTTCCACAAGGATGTTTAATGAGTTGCAATATAATCTCCAAGTGTGGCAAGGATTCATTAATGTTTCAGAATCCTTTTCTTATAAGGATTCCTTATTTATCCTAGCTACACAAGGAAAGAAGGGCTGGTGGTATTTAATGACAAATTAGTTATTTTTATTATTTTATTTTGTTAGCTACAGCCCAAGGCTTGTTTGGGCTTAATTAATACTTTGTTTTCAGTTAGGATCCAAGACTTGTTTGGATTAAGTTATGGGCTTTTTCAGTTTAGGGTTTTGGGTCAGTTTTGAGTGGACCTCATTTAAGTCCACATAAAGGGTCTATTAGGGTTAACTTTTCAAGAACTATTTAAACTCATGTAAGCCAAAATTTTAGCAGCTTTGATGATAATTACTTCTGAATTTTTCAGTTTTAATGTGTGAGAGTGATTCTTGCATTCTTCAATTCTTGAACGAACTGAATCTGACTTATCGAAGATTAACTGGCTTTGTGGCGTCATTCTACTCAATTCAATAGTGTTGGTGCCTTGGGGCAGGTTCCCATTGTGTCACCCTCCTATCAAACCTATTTTGGCTTTCCGGGATTAGATCTCAATCTTGATTGTGGGTTGCGTGATCACGTGATCACGAGGTTCGCATCACAACCCACACGTAACGGCACCAATTCCTAGAAAGCCAAGTAAATCAGGTTTGATAGGAGTGTGACACAAAGATAACTTGTACCTAGGCACCAGCACTATTGGAAACCGAAACCCTCACCCAACGAATATTGATTCGTGAAGAAGAAGTATAAGGATGATGCCACGAAGTCAGTTATTCTTCGATAAGTTGTTTTTCAATTCTTTAGAGAACCAAGGAGAGGAGATCATCCCATTTAAACACAACAAGTGCGGCAAAAAAAGTTTATTGATTTGAAAATTATGTAACCTTTCCATGTTTGGTTATGCCTTTATTTATATTGACTCTAGACTGAAACAAACTCTAATGAGCCCTTTATGTGGAGTTATATGAGGCTTACTTACAATTAAACCCAAATAATATAAATAAAACCCTAAACTAAGAATAAAATAATAATAACAATAATAAATCCAAAGTTAATATCCTAAATATGATAGGATCAGATTGGTTGCCCTATAGAAGTCCCAGAGCTAGGAGAAATCTGATTTGAAAAATTTATGTTGCCGCCTCCTTTAGGTCCTTGATTAGCTTGGAATTCTTTGTTTAACTTGGACAAATAAGAAAACAAATTTCTCCATTTATTACTAACTTACTTTCCTTCCTAAGTTAGGAAAAACATTAAATAATCCTTCATTTTTTAAGAATCAGATCTGCTGAAACTTTCTTGATTGTTTAGGAAAATAAATTGCTGACTTTTATCCTTATATCATTAGGAAAAACAAGCCTAACAAGGCTAGTATGGGGTCAAATACATCAAACCTTTGTTCCACAAGAAAAACAAGCCTAACAATGCTCCTTAGATGTCCCAAACTATTCTAGGTCCATCTTACTCCATATGTTCTTTACAAGCTCGTTCAATGCTTCTTTAAGCATCTTTGCCCTAACACTTGTAATTGGCCTAATTGGCACTTTCAATGAGTTGTTGACATAATTATGCTTGGTGTTGGGCTGATCCTCATCAGCGTGTTTACCAAATCCTATCTTAAAGCAATTTCTATGCCTCTAATTTTAGGTTAAGGGCGTGTTTGTCAAGCACACCCTTCTACCTTCTCCTCAGTTTTAGTTTATCCTTATTTTTGTGTCTAACCAAACAAGCCTTCAAAAAATTTCAAAAACTTCTGAAAAAATCTAGGGACCATTTTCAAATTATTTATAGGTCCTTTGCGTGTTTTTCCAATAATTTTGCCTAATCAGAGTTGTAGACTTACATTGTAAGATACGATCCCGATATTAAAAATACCTGGTTTTTCTTTGAAATTTCAAAAAAAAATAAATAATAAATAAAATCCAAAAAGAAACTCATTAAAAAGTACCAAATATGTTTTTCTTCAAGAATTTCATTTAATATTAGGTTGTAGATTTACATTGTAAGATACAAACCCGGTGTTTAAATATTTGGTTTTTCTTGAAATTTTGAAATAAAATCCAATTTTTTTTAAAACAAATCTTCCTATTTCAAAAACATAAAAATAAGTTTTGTTTTCATGCATACAACCATATTCTAAAAAATAAAAAATGCATTTTTATCATATTTTAAAAATACAAAATGGATATCGTAATCAGTTTATGATTATTTATTAGAATTTGACCAAATTTTCAAAAATACCACAAAAAGTAATTTATTTTACTAATATACAGGGTATGAATATTTCAATGTAATGCATACTCCGGTATTAAATTAAATAAATTAATAGCAATAAACATTAGTAATTAATTAAAGACTTTATTATTGAGGATATAAAGCTACATTGTAAAGTATATCCTTGGGTATTAAAGACACAAAGTACAAAATAAGTGCAATGTTAAATTTGAGCCCTGGAACGATTATGATTTAAACCTGATAAGTTAGAGACTTCCTCACAAGAAGAGATCTACCTTGAACTTTTGATGAGAGAAATGAATAGAAACATGACCTAGAAAAACAGTTAATTAATAATGCAGCTTACCATAGGTCAGATGTGCTTGGGGTGATATGTCTTTCCTTGCACAATTAATCCCCTTACCCGGACTCCCGCAGACCAATAAGTTTCCTAATGACCATGATACTAGGTGGCGACTACTTTAAAATCATAATTTTATAATTAATCCTAAAACCCTTTCAATCCACGAGGTTGATCTGCCATTTAGCGTCATGCACCCACGACAAGATGGCTTCTCCACTAGGTACTTATTTGGCTAGACTAAGTTTTGTTTGTCTGATTGTTTGGTATGTGTTTATTTTGTTGGTTTATATAATTTAGTTTTAACATGTATTTCCTTACATACTACTCATATATGAGTACATTATATATAGATTAATGCCTTCATGCCTTATAACTTTCAGTCGAAGTTCAGATTCGTTAAAAACCTAACTATGAGCTGAGCGTTTACTTGGTAATGGTGGTCACACTGTGTGCCAACCATTCCTTGTAAATCCCTATATTGCCTTCAAGAGAGGTGGTCACTAGACAAATCATAAACCCTTTTGAGACTAAGTAGTAAGCGCACCCCATACAGTGGCATAAAACCTATCCTTAGGATATGAACTCCGTAATAATTTATTTTGTATCAAGACAGACGTGATCAATAATCTTGAACTCTGTAAGATTTGCTAAGACCATGACTTTTTTCAAATACGTGCAAGAATCTAAGATGATACAACTAGTTGAGGAGAATTTCCAAAGGATCAAGGCTGGAAAATTACCGCGTATAAGAACCTTTTGTCTTTTTTGAAAGAAAAGAGCCTAGACCCACATTTTTGTTTAGTACTCTCCAATGTGTATGGGATTTAACCAAGATGAGGACTTTGGAAAGATCTTTTCCGATTCATCATACTATAGAATTTTGCTTGTATTCAATAAAAAAGTCATGGATTAACTCTTTGAATAAGTTAATCTATAGTCAATATACATATATATACACCTGTATCCATAAATAAGCATACATACATTTATACTTTGGGGTTTTAAATGTCATATATACAAGATCAAGTTGAAATATAAGTACTTGACAAATTCAAGTTCGCAAAGTTTATAACACTTGACTTGAACAAAGAAATATGAAAAATGAAGAACGTACCCATCGCAATGCCCATTTTCAAAAGGAGTTGGACTCCTTAAAGATTAACACTGCCCATGTTATTAGCCTGCTCGAGCATACGCTCAAGAACATCTTTGGTAAAGGCTTGTCCAATTGGTCTGTGGCTTTTATTTAGACTTAGGTAATAATTCAGCCTGAAGAAAGGATAAGTGGACATGGTTAGGAACCCTAGTGTAATACAACATTTATGAAATCAACTATACCTGCATCGGCCCCAACAACTATGAAAAGAAAATAATCTGAGGACATTGATAAGATAATAGTGTTAGAAGAAAAAGTAAGGCTATCGAAAGCCAACACTCATATGATCCTGTTCAAACCATCGATCAAATGTGGTTGTACTAAAATAGTTTTATGTACCTAAATTCATGAAGTTTATTGGAACTCAATGCCCTTCCACTCATCTCAAATCCTATTATAATAAGATGGAAGAGGTTGTGCATGATGAAAAGTTGTTAATTTATTTTTCTCAAGATAGCTAGTATACAAGGTTGGACAACGTGAAAATCTAGAAGTGGAAGGATCTTGTAGATGCTTTCATTAAGCAATACAAGTACAATATTGACATCGCTCCAGAAAGATCTATCTTGCAAGAAATTGGTTATAAAGAATATATCCGGGAATATGTCTGATACAATCCAAGCAAGGTCAAATTCGGATTTTTAAGTAAAATGTGCAACTGTCTAATTTTACGGTAACGGTCATAATTTTCAATCCGACCATTGGATCGGGCTAAAATTTTACATGGAGTCTCTTGACATGTTGTCCTACCTTGGGTTACAATTTTCGATCAATCGGTGTTCGGGAAGGCATTGCAATACGGGTCAACAGAGGTTGTATGAATTTTGTTATTTACTTCCTTTTGACTTGTGAACTTCCTATTTGGCTAGGATTCTTTTCCTAAAAGGATGTAGCAGCTTATTTTAGGAATCTCCTAATTCTCCAAAGATCTTTAATGGGCTGCAACATAGTTTTCATGTGTGGCAAGAATTCATAAATATTTCAGAATCTTTTTCTTACAAGGATTCCTTATTCATCCTAGCTACAAAAACAAAAGAAGACTTCAGAATAAATTCTACCTTCAGATTAGATTTCCTAGTCTATTTGAGACTTCTTAATGGTGACAAATCTGATTCTAGCATATTTAGGATGGTAATTTTTGGATTTGTATAATTTTTATTATATTCTTCTTAGTCTTTGGGTTATTATTACTTATTTGGATCAATTGTAAGTGAGCTTCATATAAGTCCACCTAAGGGGGGTCCATTAGGGTTTATTTAAGTCTAGAGTGAGTATAAATAAAGGCATAACCAGACATGTAAGTTAGACAATTCAGATTAATAAAACTTCTTATTTGCCGCACTTTATATGTGTGTGTTGGTGAGATAATCTTCATTCCATGGTTCTCTAAAGAACTGAGAAATGACTTATCGAAGAATAACTGTATTCGTGTCGTCATCCTTATACTTTTTGTTCGCGAATCAATATTCGTTGGGTGGGGGTTTTTCGTTTTCAATAGTGCTGGAGCCTAGGTACAAGTGTTATCTTTGTGTCACACTGCCATCAAACCTAATTTACTTGGCTTTCTAGGAATTGATGTTTTTGCGTGTGGGTTACGTGATCATGAGGTTCGCATTAACATCCAAAGGTGGTTTGGGGTAGCTACTTAGGTAGATCCTCTACTGCTAGAAAAGAAGATGGCCAGCTTGTTTACCAACACTTTTAAGATGCCCTACTTTGAGTTCCTGATTGGAAGTGCAACCCAACACTTTACTACCTAATGATTGTTGCTGAAAGGAATGAACAAGCTATTAAAATAGGAAAAATCAAAGGTCCAATCGTGAACTCTAAAGTCATAATTAAACATGAGTTGGGAAATGACTCTCAAATTAGGAAACTCGTTTGATTGGATCTCACTATATCATCAGGTGCTCATACGCCACTATAAAAAATTAACATACCTTTAACACTCAAAAATATTTACCAGCATTTTTTGAACACCAGACATATTACCCTGGCTCCACCAGATCCTATAAAACCATTATTCTCTAGGTGGTATAATCCAAATGAGAAGTGAATATCATGATGGGATCCTCGACCATTCAATCAAAAGTTGCAAGAATTTCAAATATCAAGTTCGGAAGTTGGTGAGCAAAGAATAAGTTGAGTTTATGAAGGAATGTCATCTACCACATTGTCACTAGATCATCATAAGTGTAACAATATAAACACTTATGAGACACCACGTTGTTGAAAAAGATGACCTAATTAAGGTGATACATTGTCAACAATTTTGTTATGGAATTTTGTTATTTTGTACTTTGTTTTGAGATTAAATTACTGTGTTTTGAGATTAAATCACATCTTTTAATAGAATATGCCTTTTCTTTATCCCTTTATTGTTTTGAAATTAAGAGATATTTTTGTGAAAGTAACTTACATTTTATTGTTAAAAATGTTTGAACCTTGAGATGTCTCATGAAAGACATTAAAAGGCAATTCTCACCCTTTTAAAACTCATGAGATTGGCTTTTATAATTGATCCCATGGCTCTATTTAAAATATTTTAACCATATCAATTTTGAAAGGAAAAAAAAACCCTTTTGCCTAAAACAATCTTGAAAAATTGAACTAGCTTTTTTATTTTAAAAATAATTCTATGTTCGCTTAAAATAGTGTTTAGACACTCTTTTATAAGGTGACAAATGAATCATTCAAGTAATTCTCATTTTAAAGTGATGAAACAATTTTGAACCAAGACATGAAAAATAAAATAATACATAAAAAAGCTCTCATCCCATGTCTCTTGGTCATATTTTAGTTGTATGCATAATTGCATGTAGTTTGATTTGATTTCATAAAAACATAAGTCTTCATAATTGCATCTTTGATATCCCATCACATTCTAAAAATATATTCCTTGTAGTACTTAAGTCTGAATAAGTTTTTCTTCGTAAAAACTTCGACTAGGATCACACTCCACACTAGAAAAAAATAAAAATTACAAAGATCAAGAGTCAATCCTGATTAGGATCACACCTCACGGGGGGAATGAATTTAAATTAATTTAAATGTTTATGAATTTAATGTGTAATGTATAGTGATGATGATTGGAGATGAATTGAATTGCTTCTTCTTAATATTTGAATATTTGAATTTTTAGTATATTTTGAATTATGGTTATTAAGACACATTTGAAGGAAAAACATGATTGTTATGATTGTTTTTGTTTAATGAGTATGTAGTGATAGTTTGTTAATTTAAATCATGGAAAGAATTGAGGAAATTATAGGAAGAAGAAATATTTTTATTGCTGGCTTTGGTTGAAGTTTTAAGAAAATGGAGGGCAAGTAAGAACTCAAAGATCAAAAACCGAAGAGAGGTCGTGAAAAATTTCAAAGAGCCCCGGAAATCCAAATGCTAGGGGGCATGCCCAAATGAAAAGACAAAAGTGACTAAGTTAAGGTAAAGATAAAAATAAAGATACGTTACCAAAGCAAAGAAAAGAAAGACACAATGATAGTGATCTTAAGTCTTTAAAACCTTGAAACACTATTTGAGCTTACAAATCCCTTTCTTTCATAACAAAAATCCATAGCCTCATTATATCACATTGCGAAGAGAACTACTCATTATTATTCATACTGATAAAATAAGTGCTAAAAATGAGACAATTTTCTCTCAACAGAACCTCAAGTTTTTACTCAAACCTCTTGCTTTGAAACCTAAAACAGCATAAGGTTGCCTCATCATATACCTTCACCAATTTCAAACTTGCCTGAATAAAAGATTTAATTATCATTTCCCTAAAGATTAAACCGCGTGAATTGTAAGCAATTCAAAGTAAAATTGTTTTAAGCTTACATTGGGTATTTCTATTTAAAAAAACAAAAAAAATTCATTTGGCATAGATAACCCAACTTTGAGGTAACACTTCTTTCTCAACTATAACCCTATCAATTCTCAACAAAAAAAAAAAAAACACATAAAAATGCATCTTAATGTTGAATGACTTGTCTTGGGGTTACGATCAAAGAAACATTTTCAAAATTACATCTCATGATTTATTTGCGACATGAATGAACATGATCTTTGAAATTTGCAAGCTGATTCCAAAACAAGAAAGTGATTTTCAAACAAAAGAAGTCATTGACCAAGTTTGTAAAGTCCTTGAAAAAAAATAAGAATGACATTTTATATAAGTCATCCTAGAAAATTTGAGTATACGGGGGTAATGCAGTGGACCCTAAAAAAGATAACAAATAATATCTAGATTAATTGGAGAACAAAGAAGCACATAATCAAATGATGATTTAGCAAAATCCATCAAAGCTAAGAGTAGCGTCTGGAAATGACAAAAGAATGAGCACAACTAGATCAACTAAGGGAGGGCAATGTTGTTCTAATTTGATGAACTTCATCAACAGTTAAGAGTAACGCTATTGGGGGGCATCTTCCATGACTAAAAAGTCTTTTTTACCCTTTGAAAAATAGCTATGATGTATGAAAAATGTTATCACATGAGGGTGTTTTGATAAAGGATGCACATGACTAGATTAGCTGGAGGGCAATTTAAAATGGGCATTGGCAAAAGATGAGCCAAAAATCATAGTTTTTCCCACCAATCTCTCCCACCAAACCCTAACATAGTTAGTAAACTCCACTACAGCTAATTTAACCTTCTTTTCTTCAGAGTACCTATGGATGTCAAAAAATCATCTCCACCTTTTTTTTCCCAATCTAAATAAACTTCCGGATAAGTTTTTCCCTTAAAAGCTACTTAATAGTACCCAAATTTCGGTCTATATCTCCCAAATCATTAAAATCCCCTCTATACTCAAAATCCCTATGTGGTCGAATATATCCCCTCCTTAACCAATTCTTATACCTCTCTCCCCTATGTGTACAGAACCCACCACTACGGTTAAGATCATCTTCGACTTCATCTGTAAAGTTTCCAGCAACACTCACCTCCTTCCTAGCTTCTCTACCCCTTTTACTATGCCTTCCATCAGACCTAGTCTCTAATTTTTCAATCCTAGTCATCACCTACCAAACTTAAATTCCATCTATTGTTGTATTCTCGAAAGCCCATCTTCTTGGATTTCACCGTTCTTCTATGGCAAACTATTAGAAGACATTATTTTTTTTAAACCATCGTTAGCAATAAAAATAACACCTCACACACTCGTGTTTCACACAAATTTATAGGCTTTTAACTTGAATATGCTCCCTATGCCTTTTTCCACTCAAATTGCCTTTCTTTAGTTCTTGAAATCACTTAGCAACAATTCAGAAAAAAAAAACAACGAATTATGCAGTGAATTTATAAATTTGATATAGACTCTAGAAGCAAGAAATTGCGAAACTAACAAAACAAAACTCAATTATAAATTCACGAATAGCAATGCAAATTTGTACGAATAATATGACAATTTGAAGATATAAAAAAAAATCAGAAAAGAGCTAAACAATTATGAATTATCAAGAACTAAGGATTTAATTCAAAAAAATTCCAGAAACTCAAGAAAATCAACTAAACTACCTAAACTTTCAAGAAACACAAACAAGACTACTAAAAGATTCGGCCAAAACAAAAAAAGTGATTTTTCTTTTCTTTTTTTTTTGTGCGGCAACAATCAAGATTTCAAGATCAAGAACTTAGGTGTGTATGCCGATTTTGATTAAGGAAGCATAAAAAAAGAATACTAACTTATGATTAAGTGTTCAACAAAGCAATAAAAAGTAAGATCCCTATTTTTTATATATATAGGTGGCCAAATCTATCAAGAATCAAACAAGAAATAATAAAGACTCAAATTGAAGGATATAACCTATGATTAGATCAACTTTGATACCAACTGATGCGAGTCCTAGCGGAATTTAATGGTATTTGCGACCCTAAGATCAATCGAACCCAAGTTTGTTGAGATTTGAATGAGCTTATCACAATGGAAGACTTGCTCCAAGACAACAAGACTATAAACCAACTCGATCTCAACGCCTACACCTGGAGACGAGCAAAAGAAGTATAAATTCACAACAAAGAATGGTCAATTCTTTGAAAAGTTGAAAGTTCAATCAAGAACCAAGATTGACCAACCAAAATTCGGCTACAATGCTGAAAATATTATTAAAAGTCTGCCCTAAAATTATTCCTAAAGAGTATTTATACTCCAAGCCCAAACCTTAGTTTCCCTAATGGGTCTCACATAAACCCAATTTAAATAATAATCAACCCAAGCTAAAACTAGCCCAAACTAATTAAAATAAACAAGTATAAAACCCAAACAAATTATCTCCTCTCAAAATAATTAAATTTTGATAACTCAACTAATTAAATAAGACAAGTTCGTTGTTTCCGCATTCTATCTGGCAGCAACAAGGCTCAAATTAAAATGGATGGTTCTCTCTTGTCTTAATGAATTAGAAGGCGTGTCATATACCGTTGGAAAGGTATGGAAGTTTAGTTTCCAGCCCAACTAGAATCACATCAAAATGCGATCTGTAACTCCAGTTATGACTAAAAGAGTAACGAAAGGTCAAATTGTCCGAATCTAGTCTTCTTCTCCCAATCCTTGTGTAATGGTCTTGGTTCCACCAACAAGCCCCCTCCTGAACATGAATCAGATTAATCAAGACTTGCTCTTTATTATTACAAATCCTCTTGAAATCCACCTTAGCCCATGTATCTTGAAGAAGTCCATTGAAAGCTTCTTTGAACTTCTTAGCCCTAAGCCTAGTAACTGGACCAACTGGAACCTCTAATGGATCCTTTGATGATTGGATCGCATCAGAAGTAAATAAAAAAATTCATACAGCTTCTGTTGACCAGTATTGTGGTGCCTTCCCGAACTCTGATTGACCTGAAATGTTAACCCAAGGTAGGAAAATATGTCTAGAGAGTCTACGTAACATTTGAGCCCAATCCAACAGTTCGATTAAGAATTATAATTGTTGCCGTAAACCTGGACTGTTGCGCATTTTACGCCAAAATCCAAATTTGACCTTACTTGGGTTGTATCACAAGGCTGAACTGTATCACAACATTATGACTATAATGTTTGTTAGTTAAAAATGTTTAACTAGCAAAGCTTCATTTGTTGTATAAGGTTCAAGTTGTGATACAAAAAAGGCAATCAAGCACGTTAATCACACTAACAAAATCTGAGTGGGTTAAGAAGTTAAATGACCATGAGAACTTATCTACAAAATTACAAACTCCATCCATCAAGCATGGTAGAGGAAAATGGGGCCTATATTTCAAACTAGGTAATGATGCATACATGTCATCAAATCCTAAGTCATTGCATTTATCAATAGGTCTCTCATTATTGCTCCTCCTAGAAGTCACAATATAATCCCACCAAATAATCATGTAATTAACAAATTCAATCACCATAAGTTTCTCTTTTTTCTACTCAGAAAAACTATGGCAATAAAAAATCTAATCCATTTTTGGGATTGTTTTTATCTTGAAAAATAGGAGTATTCAGTTTGATATAGTCTAGATCATGATCCATATATCATGATTTTTATAGTTCAAAAAATCCCCTCTATAACCAAAGTGGCTCCTATGTCTAAACCCATAATCCTTCTAACCTTCAGGCTACCAAAAACCATCCTCATGACTTACAGTCTCATGTTCAAAATCATCATCTCGCATAATATCATCCTCATCCTTAAAATCATCCAAACTATGGTTTACATGTCATTCTAGCCTCTTGACATGGGTACCCCTTTAATTAGCCATATTTCTCTATCCCTCATTATTGTTATCTCGTCTCTCTGTCCTATCCAACCTCTCTTGCACATTGAATGTCTCGTCTCTCTGACCAACCACTAAGTTAAACCTCTCCAACATCTATGTTAGACCTTGAATATGAAGTTTAAAGTTGTTATTCTTTGTAAAAGGTGGTGTATCTTGCTTTTCTTTAGAGATTTTAAAAATATAAAAAGGTTTTTTTAGTAGCAAAACTATCTTCACTCCTCTCTTGTTTCATAGAAATAGTAGGTTTTTCACTCTAATATGCTCGAAACATTTTAAGTTCTTGCAGAACTTAAATCAACACAACTAAAGAGAACTTAGTAGCACAATTCAAATTAGTGTAATTGACTCAAGAAGCAAGAAATATATGAAAAACAATCAAGACAAAACTATGATTTTATCATGAGTAGCAAACAAATTTGTACAAGAAATGGATGTTTTTTAAGGCATGAAAAAAAAATCAGAAGCAAATATTATAAAAATAACTTGATTTACACCCAAATATCCCAAATAAAACTTTACTATACTGACCAAATTGATTTTAATAGTAAAAAAGCAAGTTTTAATAGTTGACGCAAATCAGACCCGTTTTATGCAAAATAAATATAAATTTGAAACCTAAACAAAACAATGTTCAAATGACCTCAAGTTTTATATATATATATAGCAATTAGACTCCAAATAACCATAATATCAATTTTCATGTAATTCTAATGTGGTTTGATTCAATTACACCTTGTTTTAGTTTTTGTGGTAGAATCTATAATGTCTTTGTTTGAATGACTTTCTTCTATAATAAATATAAAGATCTAGAAACCTATAGCTAAGTAAGACATTTCCCAAGAAAACTAAGATCAGGTTTGAGATTGATCTCGACACTAAGATAATTTTTATATCAAGACTCCAAGACTATAAATAACCAACCCCCATCCAAGTCTTGGTTCCTTATGGAACTTTTTTAAGACTTATCAAAGATTAGTTATCTTCATGGTGTTCATCCTGACTTATCAAATAATTACCAAACTTCATGGCATCTTCATAAAAAGAAAAAGAAAAAAAAAAGAAGGCCATTCTATTTCGACAAAAGACCTATATGTGACCCGCTACCAGGAAAAGAATTGCAATAGCTAAATGGTGGTGTGTAATATCGGTCAGCCATAGACCCCTAGTTACTGGGTCTAATCCTCCACGAAAAGTAAGAAATTCCGAATATTTTGACCAATTCAAAGTGAAAAATGGGGTTGCTCCCTCAGCAAAACTGGGATAAAGTTGAGCCGAAAGATCCTGGTTCAAGATAAATTCACGAGGAAGTGGGATCTCTTTAGGATCTACTCCAGCGTTTAGAAATTGGTTAATTGGTAAAGATACATGGACTTGATGCCCCGCCCAAGAAAGAGACCCAAGCCCTAGTAGCCCTGCTAAATGGTGAT
>Ga0325414_1001670_pt1 | contig 21762 bp, 11 predicted proteins | sample PopdelMetagenome_8_FD_206183 | JGI IMG/M metagenome (GOLD analysis project Ga0325414, IMG submission 206183) | Populus deltoides microbial communities from Bellville, Georgia, United States - Leaf-PdKOR-R3 | ecosystem: Host-associated > Plants > Phyllosphere > Phylloplane/Leaf | place: USA... | reverse complement strand
ATATCAAAGCCATTCTGGAGGGATTGAGAAAAAGTTCACGTATCACAGAAGCCTGGTACTGGGGTACTTCGTGGCTTATGCCTGAGACTCTGGCCTTGATGCATGGTTTTGAGTTGAGAAGTGGCTGAAGAGCCTTGACAACAGTTGTCATGTTTGGCGTGAAGTCTACTTCACACTGAACACAAAGTGCTGTAATTGCTGCTAACTGATATACCAATTAGAAAACACACATAGATGAGCATAAACTACGAGAAAAGAAGAAGAAAAGACGAAAATCAATTGCAGTAGCCTATTCCTAACATGCACTTTAACCTATTCTTTTTCCCATCACAATCGCAACTACAGACTAACTACAAATCTGGACTGCATGCTTGATAAATAAATTACAGAGAATGGTAAATGATAAATTGAGTTTTGAGTTCGTTTCCTTGATTATATCCAAAATAGATCCAAAGTTCTCCACTCACCCTTACATTATTATCCAGGTCACTGACTACAACGATATGGTGAAATTCTAACACATGAGAAACTATTCACTTTTACAAAAAAAAAAAAAAGTGCAAAAACAACATTTACATGGTCTATGCATGTGGGCGCATATGTAATGAAAAGAAAATGTTGTCACCTCAAAGATAACTCCACCAGAAGAATAATGATTTATTATATGATAAAAAATATTGTGAAAATATTCAAACTTTCAACATTAATAAAAACTATATATATATATATATATATATATATATGTGTATATATATATATATATAGATTGATGAGTCAATACATATAATTTCATGCACCACATAAAACATCCATTGTTCTGATATAAAAATTGATAATGAATTGAAAAAAATAATCATTAGCATAAAAAATTAAGCACCATACACATCAAATTTGCAAACACACACACACACACACAAATAGTATAACGTATTATTTATTTATCTACCCATGATATAATTCAAAATAACCAAGGAGCATATTCTTTGAATAAATAAATAGACAATGAAAAATAAATCATTTCCTTAGAAATTGTTAAAAAATCAATTTAACTCAAAAACTTTGAAAAAACTTAAGTTATTATGTGAGGTACAAGATATGATTTATATTATTCTCTAACACACCATCTCAAGTGAAAGCCTTTAGAGTTTGAACTTGCATGGACTCACAATACTTTATACTTCATTTTTTATTAAATAAATAGAGATGATGAGATTCAAACTTATGATCATTTGATCATTAAGGCTTTGATACCATGTCAAAGAACTAATTTAATTCAAAAGTTTAAGCTGAAAAAACTTAAGCTATTAGATAAGGTTCAAAATATGATTTATATTACTTTCTAACAAAAATATAGTAGCCTAGGACTCCACTTAATTGAAGAATATAAAAGCAACATCAATAGTCAACTTGGAAGACAAATAATAGATAAACACATAAAGTATAATCAAACACATCTAATTAAAGCTTTAATTGTGAGAATATACATCATAAATCACTTATACTTTGAACTTGATTAAACTATACTCTCAGACATAAAGACATACATTGAAATTGTCATCATCTATCACCATACCTCGTATACAAGCATATTTAACAAGACATTGAAAATCACAAAACACTCACCTGCCATAAAAAAACATCGGAAAAACTCTCATTGGTACAAATTCTACAAATGGTCTTATGAATATAAATACTTCATCAAAAAAAAATCTCATTGGTGATTTGTGGTTTGTTGGTAATAACATTACCAATGAATTCACTGACGGCAAAAGCGCGCCAAAAACATTTACCTGCCTCATTCCGTCGGTATTTTCATAAGTGAATTTAACATATCACTAACAGAAAAACTATACGTAATTCCATCGGTGATTTTTTTTCACCGTTGGTATTTCCCTCAGTGAATTTAACATAGAAACCAATAAAATAACCATATGCAATTCTGTCGGTGATTAAACAATGACAATGATATTTGTAGTAATTCTTTTCCAACTTCCTGAAATATACAAACAGACTTAATTAGTCGGCAATACCATCAATAATGAATTTAAAAACTGTATTTTTTAAAAATCTATTAAACAAAAGTAAAAAATAATTAAAATAAAATAAATTAACATAAAAATCAAATATTTATTAAAAATTTATGAGTTCAAATACAATTAATTTATAATAGAGGCGCTGGAGAAGGAGGAGGAGGCGAGTCTTTGTTGGGATCGTGGGGACAATAAGGGAGAGCACATGCACCACTCATTTGTGTTTCATTTCTATTACTAATCAGCAGAGTTTGACCGTCTCAGCACTGAGTTGTTTATAATGAACAGTAAGATAGCCCGTCCGAGCTTCTCCTCGATCTAAAATCACCTCAAACTTCAAAATATGAGTGCTCGAAATTGATTGCGAGCATTCAACAATTGACTGTGGGCTATCCATAAGTCCTCGTTTGTAGTGTTAAAGAAACTATACACCTGATTTCGATTAGACCCACCGGACAATCCTGATTCCAACCACAAATCTAGATTGAGATCTGGATGGGTCAAAGGATCGTCCCCATTTCTCTTCTTCAAATTAAAAAAACTTAAGAAAAAAAAGCTGAAAACCAACTTCCACAAAGTGCTGAGCTCAGCTATCGATGAGCTATTGTACCCTTTTTTGACTGTCATTACTCTGCATGTGCATTTCCATAAAATCCATCGGGCTTGGCTTGTGTCCAAGAATCGTAAACCGCAAGAAAAAACTGTTGTTAGTGAAGTATATTTATAAAAAAGAGATAAAAAAATGGATGTAATGAATGAAGAATCTTACCATCCGTTTCGCATGCAAAAGGAACAGAGTGGAATCACTAGCGTGCGTGGTCATGAAACCATGAACACGCTGGTTTTGATTCTCCACACCAGAATATGACCGTCACACAAAATGCTTAGACATCACGTGTTGAATATATTCCGCCCAAATAGCCTCCAAGAGATATGGCGGTTTGAAATCCTTCCACATCGCCACGTCTTTCCAGCCATAAAGCTCTCCTTCTCTCACATATTTTTTGGCTTTGTTTTGCTCTTCGTACAAAAAATCACACAACATATATGATATAAATAAATTATTTGTTAGTAAATGAAAAATAAAATTGAATAAAAGGATTAAAAAAATATATTGATTTCAATCTTGCTTAGTTGCAGTGTGATTTTTCCAAACCCTCATTGCAATATTATTGTCAGCTCCATCCCATTCAAATTTTTCTTTGCAGTTAAAATTTATAATTTTTTTATTAATACTAATAAACTAACCGAATTAACATAAAAAAATATTTAAGTTAATACTAACCTTAAACCTTTTGAACCATGCATCAATTATAGGTTTCTATTTAGGATATTTGAAAACCTGACTCCATTGAAATAATGAAATTTTTATCGATGATTTCATCGTCAATGTTATGGTTCTAACAACCTCAAGGTTTGTAAACTTGAAATTGTATTCGTTAATTGAAATATTTTTTTTCAAAAATTATTAACATGTCACTATGAAGGGAAAACAAACTTACATTGCAAGGTCGTTATTCCACTAAGTACTTCTGGGTAAATGGATCCTGCTATGCCTTCAACATAGCGGCATTGCACTCAACGAGTCCGCGTCGAGAGTGGTTGCTTGTGTCTCAGGTGCCTATTCTTGGTCAGCACCTAAAGACTCCTGGTCATCAGAAGTGCTGCTAGAAGAACCAGTAGTGATCCTGTCTGTATGATGCACTATTGACTTTTCCTTAGGCATCTACACGAATTAAATGTTTAAGATACTGTAAATCATTCATATTTTAAAATAATTCGGCAGCATCTCCCTTATACGAGAGACTATCCAAAATTTTTGAACTTGCAAATACGCAACAATTTAAATTTGATTGCCACAAACTACTTGATTTTATTCAAATTTTTTTCCTTGTCATTAAGTGAAGAGTTCACTCAACTTGTACTCAATTAAGTTTTTAGATTATTTTTTTTTAAATTTTAGAGGTCATCGATATTTCCATTGATGTACAACAAGTTTGTTTAATTTTTTCTAACAATCTGGTTAATTTCTGAAATTAAATAGTTTTTTCTCTCTCTTATAATATTATTGACTTACTTCTTATAATTCCATATTTCAACATTTCTACACAGCTCATGCATTTCTAAATACTATTCAAAACATCAAAATCAACTCAATTTGGCGTATAAATCAAGGTTTTCATAAATCCTTAATTTACAACAACTCAAAATTATATCAATTAACTCTTAACTTTCAAAAACTCAAAACTCAAAACTACAAATTATACAAACACGAAATTATTCACTAAATTAAAAAATATGTTTAACCAATTGAACCCCAATTTACAAAAATCCAAAATAATAATTAAAATTAATCATACATATTTAATTGAAATTGAACAAACAAATTGAAAAAAAACAACTTAAATTCAAAAAAATTGTTCTCATATGAAAAGAATTCCAGCAATAACATTCATGTAATTATTAATAACAAAAAAAAACATAAAAAAAAGAAAAATTCTTACCGGTTGTGAATTTTCGGCTGAAAATAACAAGATAAATAGAAGTACAAACGAAAACTAGCCTAGATGAAGGTACCAATATATTGGAGACTTGCTTAATATTCTCCCATTTAAGCTCGAAGTGGAAATACAAATATACAACGCACATTAAAAACCACGAGGAATACAAATCCATAATAATAAAAGTGAAATAACTGCGACTAGCTAGGATTTCCATTGTCTTCTTTATATATATATATATAATCGAAGGATTTCCATTGTCTTAATTAGTTGTGGATGGAATGGCCAACACCTGGACTGTGGCCAGCGGTTGGTGGTCGAAAGCCTCCAAGAATATGGTCCAAGTGATTGCATGCCTGGGCTTGCATTATTTTGTTTAGTATGAAAAAGAGAGAGGATAAAAACAATACTAGTTAAAGACTGTTTCTGTACTTGCAATATTGTATATAATATATAAGTTTACAGGTTTTTATATCTAATTGTTTTTTTTAATAAAATAATTGTGGACAAAATAGAGACCCAGGAAGGTGGAGAGATTCTCTTGGCCTCCTTTCTTCCACTGTGCTGAAGATTTTGCTATTGCTCATTCCCAGTTAGAACACTTGAAAAATTCTCCTCCTGTTTGAAGGGCCTAAAGCAAAACCAGCACATGCATGGATTATTCTAAATTCTCCTTGTGATTCCCTTCTACAGTATCCAAGTCAAAAAGAAAGTGTGTACAACCACCAATATAATATTATAAAATCATTTTTTCTTTTGGTTAATTAAATAAAAAAACAAATATAATTCTCTGGTTCCACACCCTCATGAGAATCTCCCTAGGACGGTTACTGTATAATATTCCAACGCAAACCCTAGCTTTTCTAAAATTTGCGGCTTGCTAGCTATCTAACCTCTACTAAACAATCAAATGCAAGTTGGGTGGTGGTGTTTTTATTCAAGAACCTTGTAGTCTGTAATGCACTCATGGAGCTCTGGATCATATTTCACATGGTCAGTACGGACCTTTTTTCTGGTCGTTTATGTAGTAGAAAACAGCTAACGACTACCCCAGATGTCTTGCCAAACTAAAGGCCAGTAAAATACTTAGATAATTGCATGCACATGCTACACTTTGGTTGGGATAAAAAAAATTTTGAACATAAAAAAAAATATTTATATCATAAGAAATTTTTTTTTAATAATGGCATTAGACTCAGCCGAGCAAGTCAACCTTATAATTTCTTGACTCGACTTCTTACTTAGCCCGAGCTTCAAATCAAATCATTTTGGAGTTTTACAGACATTACCCAATTAACTTGATGGAAAATTTAGTTTGACTTTTAAAAAACATTTTAAAATGACATTTTTTTTAACATTTAAACGACAATATATGAGATTGACTTGGGTTAATTTGTGTTCACTAACCAAACTTCTGACTTGGATTCACCCACCAAACTTATAACCTGAGTCATGGACTCCACTCAGTTTAATAACTTTATTTTTATATTAAATTATTTTTCATTTAATTATATAATAAAAAATAAATACTTAAAAAATTGAGCACCAACTCAATGTTGGAATGTTTGTTTCATATCACAATAATCTTATAGAAAGAAAACAAAAAAAAATCATAAAACTTACTTTTGATTTTTTTTAATTGAAAAACAAAAAAGATGTTATTTACGCTTTATAAAATAAATTAAAAAAATAATGAATTGATAAATCAAAATGAATGAGTTATTAATAATAATTAAATACTGAAGCGAGAATCTAATCCTTATAATAGAAATAATAGATAGTTGCATATACAAATATTTTATATTTACTGTCATTTGCCTATTAGCATAGAAAATTTAAATTTTAATGAAATAACACAGCTGTAATTTTTTTTTGACAAAATAGCACAATTGTGCTTGTCATGGTTGCAAAATGCAATATTAAGTAAATATCACATTTACAAAATGTAATTCCTTTATATGTTGCTTTTTAAAACCATAACAGCTAACACAATACATTTTCAGCAGCCAAATTGGTCGGTCTGTTTAACAAAATGGTGTTTGCTTTTTATAACATGCATTTTCTCATTCTTTGTATATAATGAACCATGAAAACAACATTTTTTTGCAAAGTTTCTTTTCTTATAATATATGTGGTTCTAAAATAGCTTGTAATCAAAATTTCTTATGAATTTATGGTGAATTACATATTAACTACATTTTGTCTTGTTTTCATATCTTATAATTAATTTTTTTATCAAGCATTTTATAATAAAAAAATCCATATGAATTTAGGGAGAATTGCATTATAACTCCAATTCCAACAATTATTTGATTTATTAATCTTACAATTATATATATGGTTCATAACACTTGTAAATTTAAAAACTCAATAATATTCAAACTAAAGCTAAATATTCTAGGAGTCCAAATTATGTATAAAGAAATCTCAATCTCAACTTAACCAACCTAAAAACAATGCAAAAAAAAAAGAAAAAAAGAAAGCAATATTATATATGTACTAAAAAAAAACTAAAATCAACTACAAACTCATTCTTGACAAAATATTGCGATTCTGTTGGGGGAAAAGAAAGGGGGTTAGGGTTTAATTTAATGACATGTCACAATTTTGAATCATGACATGGTAAATTTTCGTGGTTCTAAACCGTGATAGGGTAAATTGACGCACTTTAAAAACACGACATCCATAAAATATCACATTTTGGAATTGTGACAAGATGAAATTGTGTTATTTCACCAATTCTTTTTCAAATTGAGTTATTTTACCAATATTTTAAATTTACTATGCTAATTTTGTTTTTTTAAATCTTATCCTTTTTTATTTTAAATGTTTTCCTTCATTTTATCTTAGTAGTTAATTGTTGTTCCTAATAACAAATGAGTTCTGTTTTTATAAAACTTTATATAAATAAAACTAATTCATATAAAATATAAGAGAAAAAAAAATCAAGACATCAAACTATTTTCTTCAAAATATCATGGAACTAAAAAGTGATCACTAGCAAAAAAACTTGGACTATGGATGCCTTAAAACACCATAAAAACATTCATAAACCACTTATCAAACACAAAGTCACTAAAAGAAAAATAATCAATTGAATAAAAACATTTCAACAAAACTGATCTATTTTTTTAGCTATGTTTATAGGTAGAAACCATCAACATCAAACTTTCATTATTGAATAGAACTAGTTGACACCAACTAATCTCCTCTTGTTCTATTTTTTTTTTTCTTAAGAGAGATGACATGGCATCCTCTCTTGTTTTTTAGCAAATGACAGATTATATGTAAGTTCAGGTGACCTATGACATGTCATCTCCAATGATCGAAAAATAAGGACTGTGTTTTTAGATCTTAAAAATCAAATTTTAAGTTGTTTTTACTTGAAAAGACCGCAAAACACCATAAAACTTGATTTATCTCTACACTAATATAAGTAATGTATGTTGAGTATTGTAAGTCTAAGTCCAAGTTTAATAGGACTTTCTTTCTCAAGAGAATAATATTTATATGAATGAGATTGTCTTCCATCATGCTTCCCCTTTCTCTTTTAAATATTTCTAACATGGTATCAAAGCTAGTTTGATCCAGCAGAGGTGTTTCAGAAAGATGATAATGTGGATCGACAAGTGACATCCAAAGAAAAAACAATCAATGTGTAGGATGATAATGCTCAATAAGAGAATTTGGACCTTGCATTAAGAGAGATAGAAGACAAACTTAAGAAAAAGGCACAATGCAAGTTGAGAACTTCCTGTATAAGATATGAGATGTGGTATAAGAGAGACCATACATGAAGAAAAGAAGAGAGAACTCTTCTTACATGAGATGAAATAGCCAAGGAGCCATGACAAGAAGAAGGCATCAGCCTGATAAGGAGTGATTCAAAACAGAATGGCCACTTAAAAAGCCAAATCTTGAAAGAGGATTTTTGGCTAGAAAAATATAATAAAGAGGAGAAAAATGGCTTAGATGAGCCAAGTTTAAGCAAATATAATTGCTAAAGAAAGGAAAATTGAAGAAATAACAATGTGATGCCATTAGCTAGTGATTAAAGAAGTGACTAAGATAAAGATCTAAGAGAGATCTTTCCAATATAAACATGAAAGTTTCAGAAAATTATAGATGCATTGTGATGCTAAAAAAAGTTTGAAAGTTATCATAAGATAATCTTCTATCACATTTCAAATTTTAAGAATTGTTAGACTTTTAAAATTAAGGAAAGTGTTGGAATTAATTTTTAAGTCATTTTAGTTCTTCTAAGTGAATACCTAACTATTCTCTTTTAGAAAGTAGATTATCTTTCATCGTGCTTTTCTTTTCTCCTTCAAGTATGTTTAAAGCACTTTTTATGATTGTCGAAGATAAACATATATATTTCAGCTCAGACTGTAAGGACCGGGTTTGACCATAGATAAAAACATGAACTCCAGCCTCATACAAATTCCCGGTGGCAAGTTGTAAACCGTGAGTATAACCGGCCAACAAGAATAAGGAGCAGTAAATGACCCAAAAAGGTTGAATCCGTTTGTACACAACCCAAGATGCACATTTCTTGATTCAGCTGAAAAGTGAGGATGCACACTGTTAAAATGTTTCCATGCTTCACCGTTAGAAGGGCGTACTATCACTCCATCAACCACATCATGTGATTGGTGCCATATCATATGCTCAGTAATTTTTTGTGACATGAATAACTTCTGCAGTGTAGGCATGAGTGGGAAGTATCTAAGTTTTTTATATGCTACAAGATTCTTTTCCATGCTAGTTTTTGATTTATAACGGGAATGCCCACATGTCATGCACTCGGTCAGCTCAACATTTTCAAGGTAATACAGCATGTAGAAGTTTGGACATATGTCAATTTTCTGGTATCCTAGACCGAGGGGTTTCATCATGGACTTAGCAGCATACTCTTTCAGTCTGTTCCCTTCAGGTAAAATGCTTTTTCCATATTCGACAATTCTATCATAACTAGCCGCAATCAACCCATAATCCGACTTGATATGAACATCTATGCAGCAGTCGATAATTACTGTGATTTGTGTAGCTATCCCATAAAGGTTCATTAGAATCTTTCAACAGATCAAAAACTTGGTTACGTATGCATTAGGTTCTTATTCTATGATTGGCCATTAACTGACATTATCTTGGTTCATTCTCATTGCATCCATAACCATATTCTTGTAAAGATTACTATTGTCATCTATAACTTCATGCACGTTGTTAGCACTAGAATTTGATGCACCCATCCTTCCTACCATGCTCTCCTTACTCACAAATAGTTCTCCATATGCATACCAACACATATAATCCTCTATAAACCCTTTATGTAGAAGATGCATCGTTACAACATCTTGATGAAGAAAATTTTTATTCTTACACCTCCTATATGGACATCTAATACCACCTCCATTAAAATTTCTTAAAATAGATGTTGTGAAATTAATAAAACTCTAAACCTCATTACAATAATCCATTCTCCGTAATCCTTGAGGTGAATCTTGATACATCCATGAATGATCATCCATGACTTCTATTGAACCTCTATAAAACAATGATGACAACATGTATTAATTAACTACGTTAAGTAAATAAATTTGCAATAATATTAGTTTAGCTCAAGATTATCCAACTTACTTTCAAACTTCTCTTAAATATTCATTATCAATTATCTACATATGCATTTATAAATTTATACACATTAATTTACAGAAATTACAACTCGACAATAAAACTGACAAAAATTACAACAGGCTCGTTAAACAAGCCATTATTTATTTCATCACAACACACCTAAGTCGGTAAATCGACATAAGTTTCAACAATTTAGAAACAAATATAATTTTACAAAATCTAAAACAAACAAGTACCAAATTATAAATCCATACATGTTTGAGAAAAAACAATAAAAAAATTAAACACCCAAACAAAATACATATATTAAAAAAAATGCAATAATAAAATTGATATTTTAAAATTGTATTAAATTTTAAAACGATATATTTACTAAAAATAAAAAATCCGTAATAAATCAGAATACGAATGCTGAGACTAGAAAATATTTTGTTAAAATGAGGGGGGATGTTTGGGGGGAGGGAGTTGGTTACTGGTTGTTAATGTTGGGAGGGTGGGGTTTAGATGCAAGGGGAGAAGAAGGAGAAATAGGGGAGGGTAGGGTCGATGGCCAGGTCGTATATTAACTATTAACGATGCAATTATTGACAGAATATATCCATCTGTACATTCGTCGATAATTCAGTCAGTGTTTTTGACACGTCACTATACGGAGAACCTGATTTGAATCCGACTGTAAGTCCATCGGTAAACTTGTCCATAAAAACTTACATGTCATCACACAACTTGTTTTTTTCATTCTTCATATTTCATCTAGGATTCCTTTAGTATTTACTGATGGAGTGTTTCTGTTGGTATATACCGATGGAGTTAGCGATGGAAACATTTATGTTGGTAAATATCACCGCAAAATACCGATGAAAAAAAACCGTCGGTAATTCCGTTTGTATTTGTTGAATTTCTGGTAGTGAAATAAGTCACTTAGTATCTTGAAAAACATGATGTAAGAAACATAAGAGGTTGATAGTAAATATATAAATATTAAAAGATTTGTGGTGGAAGTATTATCCAATAATAGTGAACCATTTCAATTTATCTTTTTCATTCACATCCTTTTCTCTATAATTTGTTTTTTCATTAATGTTTTTTTTATTACTTTGGTGTTAATATCACTATATTGGTTCAATTTTCTATAAATATTCCTTACAACAAATAAGCAAACCTACCCATATGAAAATTTGAGATTAATTTATTGATAGTTTTGTGTAGTATTTGTAGTTTGCTTGTTTATTAAATGTTTTATAGCCTTTTCATAAATAATTTTATTGTAATGAAGTATGATTTATATGTTAGGGTTTGTTTGTGATTTGATGAAATGGAGTTTAGTTTTGTAACTTAGGTTGTTATATTGGAAGAATTGATGAGTTATTTAATAGGAACCAATTAAATTTTGTCAATTTCATTATAAAGTTTTAAATTTTGGGAATATTGATTTTTTATGGAATTAATAACAATTAAATGGAATTAATTTAGATTGAATAGGTTTGAATCAAACAAATAATAGATAATTAAATAAGTTTGAATTGAACAAATAATAGATAATTAGTTGGGTACCAATTACTTGTTGTTAATTTGATTTATTTAGTTCAGATTTTCAGGCAACATTGAATTTTTATACCAATGATAATTGGTTGTTAGATTTTTAATTATCAAAGTTGAATTTTAAATTGGTGGTTATATTATTTATAAGTATCGTTATTAATATTCTATACAAGTTTTTAAAGTAATGAATTATTATTCTTGGATATATCGAGATTCACCCCAAAGATTATACAAGAAAGAATATTATTAGAGACAAAATTAGATGTTCATGTGTAAAGTGTCAAAATAAAAAGTTTCATTAATCAAATGTTATGATGACACATCTTTAAAAAAAAAGTTCGTAGAGAAATCCTTGTGTTAGTTTGCACACAGAGAACCCTATACTCCTTATAAGACCCTGTTAGAAAGGATTCTTGGATCAACATCTAATTCTAGCAACATATATAAAGTTGTAAATGATAATAATAATTGTTATAGGAGTATGGTGATAAATGCAATAAGAATTAATCTATAACTTGTATACAAAAAATTAAGATATTTTCAAATCACTCTTAAGCTGAAAAGTTATTTATGTCTCCAAAAGACAATTGAGCATATGACATAGTATCATTCATATAATACAATAGATGAAATAATGATGCACCATTCTAACGGTGAAGCATCCAAATAGTTTAATAAGGAGCATATTTTATTTTTAATGGAACCATAAAACATATATCTTGGGTTATGTACCGATGAGTTCAATTGTTTTAAGTCCTTTGTTGCACCCTTTTCTTAGTAGCCGATCATATTAACAGTTTACAACTTACTCTCGGGGAAGTGTATGAAGCCATAATTAATGTTTCTGTCTACGATCATACCTTGTCCTTATTGTCCATGTAGGAATGTAGATGTTTACCTTTGATCGTTGATTGATGAGTTGAATCAATTATGATCATTTAGGGATTTGACGTATGATATTTCAAGGAAATAAAATTTTCATGTAAACCCCTACGTAAAAGTAGTTGAAGGTAATAAGACTTTGACGAGTAATAGAAACTTGGGATGAAAAGAAAAAAAATAAATGCTGGAAATAAAAATACATGTGATGTTTAAATGGAAGGAATGACCTTCGTAATTAAATTTAAATGAGGACTAAGAAATTTAGTTTAAAACTCATAACATTGGTGAAACTGGTAATGAGTTTTTATGGATAGGAGAATTAGAAAAAATTAAAATAAATATATTTTTATAATGAGAATATAACTCCAAAGAATTATAAGGAAAATGAGGAATAACAGTAAAAGCAAAATTACATGAAAAATTATTGGTGTAAACCCCGATTAAAAATTGATAATGTTACCATGAAATTTTAATAAATCCATAAATGAAATGATGAAAAAGGAAAAATTATTATATTTTGGAATAAGGAATCGGTCCCAAGGATTTAGTGGAATAAATATACAATCAATGCAAGGATGGAACATGAAAATTCAGTTTTTTGGTGTAAAATCACATATTGACTAGTTTTATTCTATCAAGCATAATTCTCAATTTGACTGTCAAATCTGGCTAAAATTATATGTGAAGTCTCTTGACATCTTTTTTACATTGGGTTAAAATTTGACGATAATCGGAGATCAGGAACGTCCAAAAAATAAAAAGGCAATGATGGGTCAGTACAACTAACTAGAATTAAGGGAGCATTAGTAAGGGTAAAATGGTAATAGACCTATAAATTAAACCTTACCTATTGTGCTACTACTATTCATACATAACAACAACCATCAAGAGATAGAAGGACTCCATTTACGTCTCTCTTAAAAAAAACTCACTTGAGAAATTCTTCCAAAACTTGTGAGATTTGTCATAACTTATTTCTAGGTTATTCCCTAAATTCACGTTTTTCTTTCCAAAATAAAAAAATAAAATAAAGACTAGCATTTTGGAAAAAACAAGCTGGGAAGATTTCAAATGTAGAAAAAAATCAAGCTGTAATTTTGCATGGAATTGAAAGCCTATTTGTACCTCATTTTATCCAAAAATAGAGAGCCAATGCAGATTCAAGATCAAATTAAATCATTATTGGATGAATTTGTATAAAAATTAAGCCCAAGAACATAATTAGATTTTTAATAGGCCAATTTGATTTAGTCATGGGTCAAATTAAAGTTTAATTATGTTTAAGAATTAAACATTTTTTCTAGGTTATTCCCTAAATTCACCTTTTTCTTTCCAAAATAAAAAAATAAAATAAAGACTAGCATTTTGGAAAAAGCAAGCTAGGAAGATTTCAAATGTAGAAAAAAATCAAGCTGTAATTTTGAATGGAATTGAGACCCTAATTGTACTTCATTTTATCCAAAACTAAAGAGATAGTGCAGATTCAAGGTCAAATTAAATCATTATTGGATGAATTTGTATAAAAATTAAGCTCAAGTACATAATTAGATTTTTAATAGGTCAATTTGATTTAGTCATGGGCCAAATTAAAGTTTAATTATGTTTAGGAATTAATTTAGGTTCAATTAAAGGATTTAATTAAGTGTAAGGATTTAATTATACTTTAAATGGGTCAAATTAATTTTATTAGGGGGTTTAATTGGTGAAAAATTAAGTTTGGAAGCCCAATTTAGGTTAAATTAAAGAAATTCACAGCCAGAGACCATTATGGAAATGTGTCGAACTCTGGGGACCTAATTGCTTAAAATAAAGGGTGAAATTTAAGAGATTTGAAAGTTTAATGGCCAATTAGGGGTGAAATTGAAAAAATTCAAAACCAAGGACCAAAATGAAAAAAGACGCTGAAATTGAAGTTTGTTAGGGGAAAAATTGAACAAAATTAAAAGTTTGAAACCAATTAGGGGTGTAATTGAGAGAAATTAGAAATCAAAGGACTAGTATGAACTTTTCTAAAACGGCAATATTTCAGGGTTAACTGTTCATCTTCTTCTTTAGATTTTCACTAGAAAAGATGTTCAGTTGGCTACCTTTTCAAGGCATTTATTGCTTTATCTCTCCATCAAATTTGACAAAACTTGCAAGAAAATAATCGCCTAACATCTGACTATACCCTAGTGTGATACGCTCTGACTGATTGACACCACAGTAACTGTGACATCGCTCCAAAGTGGTCAACCCGACCAACCCTTATCTGCAACAAATCTGATAGCCCATGATAACCACTTTGAATCAATAGTTGGGATCCTTCCAGGTTGAATCAAGGGCTAAGATTTGACACTATTAAAAAAAATATTCCTCTTCTACCCCCTATAAATAGAGGAGGATTTCATGGCCTGAGGGAGGAGATAATCGAGTCCAAAGTTGGCCAAAAATCAACCTCCTCTAGTTTTTCCTTCCCTGACCAACAATTCTCTCTTTTCTTTCTCACTCTTAGTCGCCTTTTTCAACCACCACCACCTCACCAACAATGTGAATGTTGGTGGCTTAGTACCCTTGCAACTCCATTTCCTTGTCGGTAATAGGGGTAGCCACCGTGAGCTTCCTCCCTTCTTCCTTACACAATAATCTCTACAAACTTCTTTTCTCCACCAACCAACACAACAACTGTCAACTACTCCACCAACACCGCCACCAGCATCACGTCGACCTCCCATCACAACCAGCCAGACCATTGACAACACCCTTTAGCCCAATTAGCCTCCCACTCTCTTCTCCTTTCTTCTTCTTCTTGATTATTTCTGCTGCTATTGCGTGCAAAATTCGTTCTACATGCAACAGCTGAAATAATTAACATGGTTGCTAGGATAAGCTAGCAACCATGTGGACTGTGGGTCGGACCTGTTTCAACCCAACCTAGCCTAAAAACAATGAGGCCAGACCTGTAGGACTGATGGAGGCCCAACCCGGCTGGGTCTGGCCCAGGTGGTCCGCCAACCCAACCTAGCCCAATATAATAATAATAATAATAATAATAATAATAATATATTATTATTATTATTATTATTATTATTATTATTATTATTATTAAAAAAATGAAAAATTACAAAAAACTTCTAAAGATCATTTGAAAAATTTATAATTTTCTCGCATGTTTTCTATCAATTTTCTATAATATTGGGTTGTATATTTACACTATAAGATATGGACTCGATATTAAAATTCTTGATTTTCTCCGAAACGTTTCTTAATTTTTTCTCGAAAATTTAAAAAAATATAAAAACTTTTAAATTAATTTCCCCTTAAAAAAATATTTTTCTTTCATGCATATATCCAAATCCTAAAGGTTTTCCAAGCATGTTTTTATAATTGTTTTTTTGCATCTTTCTTATATTTTAAAAATGCAAAAAAAAAAAGATATCATAACTAGTTTATGATTATCTGTCAGGATTTGACCAAAATATCAAAAACCCTTCACCAATTATTTTGTTCACTTTATATTAGGGTGTAGAAGTAGACTTTAATATTTGAGGGTGTAAATCTACACAATAGAGTACACCATCAGGTATTAAAGATACAATGTGAAAAATAAATACGAAGCTAAAATTTAGCCCTTAGAACAGTTAGGATTTAACCCAATAAGGTAGAGATTTCCTCACGAAAGGAGATCTGCTTTGAACCTTAGAAAAAGACTAACAAGTAGAAACTTGACCTAAAAAACAATCAAACAACAATGGAACTTACCTTATGTAGGGTGCACTTGGGGTGATGCGTCTTCCCCTTGCACAACTAGTCCCTTACTTAGACTCTCGCAAACCAAAGGTTTTCTAATAACCTTAATACTAAGTGTCGCCTTTTGAACCTTATAATCATAATTTTATGATTAAACACAAAACTCTTTCCTTTCCCAACACCACTTTCTAGGAGGTACATTAAAGCGCACTAGTCTCAATGTCACCCCGTGATATGATGGTGACTCCATAGGAGACCACCTTATTTGGTTGGACTCAGCTTTGATTGTTTGCCTATTTTTTTTGTTCTGTTTAATTTTAGCTTGCATTTTTATTTCTTTAACATGCATTTTTACTTCCTGTTCATACATAAGTACACCGAGTGTGGATTAATGCCCTCATGCATTTTAATTTCACAAATAAACCCAATTCTAGGTTAGGTGGGGAGTAGTGGTTTGCCTAATGACTTTCAGTTGGGGTTCAGATTTGTGAAACATCCAACTATGAATTGAGTGTTTACTTGGTAATAACGGTCACATCGTGTCCCAACCATTCCTTGTAAACCCCTATATGTACTGCCTTCACGTAAGGTGATCAATGGGTAGTTCATAGATTTTTTGAGACCAGGTAAAAAGTTTACCCTCATGTAATAGCCTAGAAATTAAGAAAAATCAAAGAAGGAGAATATTGAATTAGAGATAGAAAGTGAAAAAAGAAGAGGAAAAAAGGGAGGGATGTGGAAAATTTTGACTGGTTGAAACTCGAAGCTAAGAATATTACTTGGTAAGGAGTTCGAAACCTAACATAGCAAGCTTATATGAAAAGGAAGGCAATTAAGGTTGAATTCCTGAATTTTATGTTGGGTTTTATAGTAGAAATTTTAGGGAAATGCAAATTGATTGTAGATTAAGCCAATTGGGTTAGATTAGGTTGTGAAGGGTACTAAATTAGGAATAAATAATGAAGAAAACTAGGGTGTCCCTAAGGGCTCAATGGCTAGCCAATATGAAACCAAATTACATGTGATGAATTTATATTTCTTAAAGCGTAATGATGATTTATTAATGTATGTGCGAGGAGAATGAATACATAATATGTCATATATGAGATAAATTGAAGAGAATTTGCATCCTTTTTTGTTGTGCATGTTTCAAAAAAATAGGAGTAAGGATGAAAATTAGGATTTATAAATGTAAAATGGTTTAATATTTGTATAAATTAATGATGAATTTTTTAAGGAATAAATGGATTCTTTATGTCTTTTTGGAAGGAAATGAAAGTTCAATGTAAGTTGAATCATAAATGATGGTTAAGTTGAAAGAAAACCACTTAGTATATTATTATGTAAATGTACATGGAATGAAAAATAATGTGGTATGCCTGTGGATCCAGGGGATGCTATGAGAGCTGTGCAGCAGCAAGGAGGTATTATCATAACTTCGACATCAGGTAGCTGTCGAATACCTTAATAATTTTGTTAGATTATGGGATTAGTGCCTAATAATGGGCAAAAGAACTAGTTTTTATGGTAATGAGACTAGTTCCTAGTAATGGATAGAGGAACTAATTTTATTAGTAATGGATGAAATAACTAGTTTCCAAGTGATGGGACTAATGCCTAGTAATGGGGCAAAGAAATTAGATATCTAATGAAGGATTTATTGCCTGAAAATGGGCAGGGAGATTAGTCTTTCAGTAATGGAATATTTTTGGATAAGGGTAATATGAGTAAATGCCGAAAGATGTAAGATTATGCCCTAAAAAAGGGTTAATAGTTAAGCTAACTGGGGGTTTAAGTTGAATTAGAAGGAATTTGACCGATTTATAAAAAAAAACTAATTGAAATAGATAAAATATAGTGGAATTACATAATTAAGTTGTATTCTTATGTGATTAATTTATGTAACAACTTGATTTTATTAGATAATAATCAATTTCAGGTACCTCTCATCAACGAGCAGAATGATATGGTTTTTTAAGGAATACTTTTGCTAAGATATAATGAATAAGCAATCAGTAATCCTTTTGTTCTGCAATCTAGGAATCTAACTAATACTAACCTTATTGTAGGACATATTACTATACGTAAACATCTTTGTAGATTTCTAATAATTTATCAATTCTTTTGTTGTATTAAAATTATAAATGCATATGGTTATACTTGGCCACTTTTATATGAATTGATTACGTGTGCATATATATATATATATATATATATATATATATATATCATGTGCAAGAAATATAATAGTGGACTATGATGAATGAAACATTAGAAGTTGAGGTTGGAAGGTGTTCTAGTTTGATAACGAGATGACTCCAGGATAATTGGACAACCTTTGAGATGTGTATTAATGAGAATTAATGTGAAATAGGAATTAGCTGATAACTTGGTATCTCCTAGTATAAAGAAGACTCTGCTGAAATTTTAATAGAAATGTCGTCAATTTCACGAGGAAGATCGCATAATTTATACTCTAGTTCATAATGAGAAAATATCACTTTACCATTTGAAAAATATCACATAATTCATTTCAGGATAATTATTAGAAATTTATGCAATTAAATCCATACTTACTTTTATAGGTCTAAAATTGTGATCCCTTATACTAATTACACTCTAGTTCTTAATTTCTAAAACTTATTTATAGTCAAATCATACGTGATAATCACTCAAATTTAATTTCTTATCAATGATTATTAACGTGTGTGACCTAATAGATTCCTGATAGGTTGGTTTAAATATAAATCATAGTCTTATTTAAAATAGGATTAGATAAAGTAAACAATTTAACTTCTTGTTAATTCAATAAATTGATTGATTTATATTTGAAAGTTTAGTTTAATTTCAAGCACCGTGTCACGATCTCTCAAATATTATATAAGTTATGTGGTTTAACTTAGCTTCTTATTGACTAGTTTTTGTAATGTAACTATTATCCGTTTATTTGGAATGTTATAATCTAGACATTTCAGCATGTACTTTGTCAAATTATATTTGTTTTCAACATGATAGTTATTGATACTTTGAATATGATTTGAAACTCATTTCAAATCTTTTTCCATTTTACCTCTGTATTTCATAATCAAAACTATAATTTGAGAGCATATGGAACAATTTCCATAATTTAACTAGAATGATGAATACTATCTTGGTCATTTAAATATCATCCTATAATTTATTCTATATCTAATTAATGTCCATTTGTTATGTTTGTTTAAGATAACATCTAGTTAGGTGAAAAAATAACATTCCATATCTAAGATAACCTAGTGATCTCAAGTCTAAGGATTACTTACCCAACTGCTGTGTAAGTCTTTCCATAGACATGGATAATGTTTCAATATAAAATCTTTATACTGGTCAATTCAGTATACTTGTCATTAAATATACATCTATATATTTAGTTTAAGGTATCCCTCATATAGAAAAGAACATAATATGTGTTGGTCTTAACAACTTTGATTAATGTCCAGTCTTAATAGAGAATTAACAAAAACTATTTAGGAACAATGCTTTGATGCAGTAGGAATTCTCATAATTATAACTATTTTATAATTTTATTTACAAAATATTTTTGTCATAAGAATTTTATCTTTACTCTACACTTAAATTAAGATTAAAGATAAAAAAATATCTTTACAAGATTATAAATAAAATATATCTATTGCCTATTACATGAGTAAAGTCTCTTCCACATGTAATTACACGGTTTGTTACAGGACATATACACCGACAATCTCCCACTTGCACTAAATTCTCTTTTAGAATATTCCATTTATGTAACATGGTTTTATCCTATTCAATGATGTTATCATTATTAGCCTTACTCAAACCATAACCTGGCTTGATAGTAAACACTCATGCAATGGTTGATAATTTACTATGAGTTGTGCATCCATTCCATAATAGTTCGCTAGAATCTTTCAAAAGTTTTAAAAACTTAGCTTCATCTACATTTGGTTCTCAATATAAAAGGATATTACATGAATCTTCACCTGAATAACTATGATTTATTCTCATTACATCTACTACCATACTTTTATAAGGATTACTATTATCATCCGCAAATCCATGTATGCTGGTAGAACTAGGAGTTAAGTCAACCATCCATTTTGACATAGTTTTGTGAGGAATTTAGGGTTATTTATATGCATATCAATATAAGTATTTCTCGACGAATGTTTTTTTTAAGTAGATGCATCATCATAATATCTTTGTTGTAAAATATTTTATTCTTATACTTCACACATGGACATCTAAATTTGCCTATACTAATATTCTTTGGTTTAGAAATTATGAAATTAATAAAACCTTCAACCCTTTGATTTTAATCTTGTGTATACAACCCTTCAAGTGAATTTTGATATATCCAAGAAAAAAACTGTAAAACACTTAAATATAAAAGCAAACTACAAGAAATTTAAATAACTTAACCTAAATTATAAATGGGTTATAAAAAATGAATGGGGTTGCTTACTTTATATATCAAAGATTCACAAAAAAATTCAACGATCGATATTGACACTACTGATAGATATAGATAATCAATGCTAGTGGATTGGGGATAAAATGGGAGGTTGTTGGTAATTTTTTGGCAAGAGGAGAAAGAAAAAGAAGAAAAAGAATGATATAGATAATCGATGGGAAGAACTGTCGGTTATAACTTATTTATATTTGTCAATGAAAATATTTTGTCAGTAAATTATGATGTATAAAATTACCGATATAACTGCTGATGTATTTTAATTAATTTCTTTTTATTTTTTTACTTCGTAGGCAATTTGGTCGGTAATTATTGATAAAATGCAATATGTCGTTATTTGTTTTAGGAAACTACCAACAAAAATTCTCTGTCATAAATTCCATTAGAAACTACCGATAGAATGTTTTCGGTTGGTTTTTGTATTGTTATTTCTCAATTTTCTTTTAGTGATCTCTAACTACTCTTTTCAATTCATAAAGTTTTTTTTATTTTTTTTTATTTTTTAAGTTTGCGGACATGATCATTTGGATATAAATGACTATCCAAGTTAGGTGGCTATTTAACATAAACATCTTCCACGACATAACAATTGAAAAATACATTTTCACATCCATTTAATAGAACTTGAACTTACGAAAGGAAGCACAAGCAAGTAACATAAGAATTGCTTCCAACCTAAAAATGAGTGTAAATCTATTCCTTCTTCTTCTTGGTTAAACATACAGGTGATTATTCCTCAGTATTGGTTAGGGATATATCCTTCGTAGCTCCCTCTTTTCAGTTTTACATTTATAAACATATTCATGGATGCTGTAATAAGGTCTCTCATGTTTTAGCTAATATGGAGGGGGAGGTCTTCTTATCAATTAATCATACTGATGGAAGAAATCCCAATAGCTGTAACAGCTATGGCCTTAGACGATATGAAATTCAGCACTTTATCAAAAAGAAATTA
>Ga0325414_1001668_pt1 | contig 21770 bp, 9 predicted proteins | sample PopdelMetagenome_8_FD_206183 | JGI IMG/M metagenome (GOLD analysis project Ga0325414, IMG submission 206183) | Populus deltoides microbial communities from Bellville, Georgia, United States - Leaf-PdKOR-R3 | ecosystem: Host-associated > Plants > Phyllosphere > Phylloplane/Leaf | place: USA... | reverse complement strand
CAAATCAGCACTGAATAGGTAGCAAACTTGTAATTGAATCGTTAATTATTTGTTTCCTTGTTTATAAATAATTAGGCTTGATTATAGGCAATAGTATAGGATCCTTATACAGAACTATTAGTATATATATTGTTATTTCTCTTTAGAGAGAGAGGAAGAGGCGGGCCACGGCTGAAACAAAAATAAAAAGGGAAAAGTGTCTTAAGGTTTAGTTAAGTTTCTATTTATACCCCTTGTATTTGTATTTTTAGTTGGGTTAAATTCAGTTGAACTAGTTCAATTAGTTTTAACTTTGTAAAACCACCAAATGATTTTTTGTTTTTAAATTGATTTCTTTGGTTCTCTCAATTTGATTTCTCGAGTCTGTTTTTTTTAACACCCCTGAAGTCGTCTTGTGTAATACCCGCACTAACAAACACGATCAAGATGCCGAAACTAGCATGATTGCACGTGAGTTCTTACATTGCCAAGTCGGCCAGAGGCTGACCCTGAGCTGTCAGGCCCCGTAGATTCATGCAGCCCTTCACAGAATTAGGAGATACATGGAAAACTCCGAATTCATGAAAACTAGAGAGTTTTCGAATTTCATACACATAATAGAAGATTTTTTTTACAGTACTTTTATGATCTTAAGCACAATCATCCTGTTCTGCAATCAAGCACATTTACTTACACCAAGTCGACCATTGATTTCTACCAAGGTAATTGATCCCTAAATTTGTCCTGGTATCTTTGATCTATGTTAATATCAATATATCAACAAAGACAACTACAAATATTATTGGTTCTTTGAGGAGTCTCCCTCGGAAACTTGATTTGTGGTGGTTGGTGAGCTGGTTAACGAAGTGCCACTCGAGACGGAAAGGGTTGGTGTTGGAGCCATGGACAACAGTGATGTTGGGGATGCAGTGCCTGTGACAGACGCGTCATTGGCAGATGGCAGTGAAGTTGACTGGGGAGCCTTGTCCTGAGATGCATGCATATTGATCTTTATCCTGCATTGCGAAGACACGAGTCATTTTTGGATTTCACGTGAGATATTGCCACATGGTTCAATCAAGGCTAAAGGGTAGGGCAGCAAATCAAGAAACCAGGAGGTTCCTTCAATTTGCTCAAAACAAAATGGATGATGCCAAAGCTGCTCCAATTCATCTTTTATAAACTGACCTAAAATAAGATGAAGAGCCTTTGACTTGTCACACAGAGCAATTCCATTACTTTGCAGATTTCACATATGGATGCAACATAAGCAAATAGAAGGAGAGAAACTTGATCTTTACCTGTTGTGTATATTGACGTACTCATCAGTTTCATCCAAGATCTCCTCCTGACATAAGAAAACATTAGCAGATTGAGATTAGAATGATTGAGATTAAGACCTCTTTAGCTGCTTCAGCTCTTCCCTAGGAATGATAGTATCACATAAGCAGTTTCAATTACTTGTCCCTAATATTTGAAAGTACAACAACATGCAACAGTCTCACATTTTGCTTAAGCACACAGTCTCCGCACTGTTCCAGTAGAGTCCGGAAGTATTCCATGTCATAGGAGATGAAATTCTATTGTGAAAATGTCATTATCATCTCACCAATATAAGGAAGATTTGTCCAAGGACACATAACCAGAGCCAGATGCTGGTGGGTTCAAAACCCCTGAAGTTTGATCCCAGTACCAGTCAGGCCATAATATGTATGCCATGGAATAATGATGGCATCTTTACCTGAAGAAGTTCTTCGATGACATCCTCCATTGTAATTACACCAACAACTTCTTCATTGGATGGGAACTCAGGAATGGGAGCCTTCTCAACGTCCAAAATGCAAAATGAACAACCTTTGTGTCGCTTCTTAAAGGCAGGAGGAGTAGAAGGTGGACTCTTCTTAATCTGTTGGCCTCCATCATTCTTAGTTGCAGCAGTCTGATGATCATCCAAGTCCAAAGCAGCCTTCTTATTTGGGATAGCAGAAGTAGAGCCGACCTCACTATCACCTGGCAATAATCAATCAAAAGGTTATTTCAATGCAATAAACCAGGCATACTACAGAAGTGAAGAATGCTTAATTCACCTTGCAGTATAAATCATGATAGAATCAAATAAAGCAGTAGGTGAGGTACTATCAGTGGCAAAATGACGAGTTTCAAGTCTCAACAATGGAAAAAGGATGTAGAAATAGTTTCTATTATAAAAGTATGGATCATTGACACTTAACAGAGGTCTCTCTTGCAATTTCTTAGCTCTCACCTTTCTCGTGTGATGTTTCAGTTTTGCCCCTCTTCCTGCAGCTGTCCTTGAACGCATTCTTTGGTGTCTCTTTATTAGCATTCAAATCTTTGTATACAACAGCAATGTGGCTGTGACCCTTCTGAAATTCATTTAGGATGTCATATAGAGGCAAGTCTTCAGAAACCCTGTAGAATGAACAAAAAGCAAGAGAAGAATAAGGTAAGCTCCTTGATACAAGCAAACGATATGTAACTACACAAATAAGTTAATTCAATCAATTGACATCGGCTTGTAGTTGCATTTCATGTCCCAACTCCCATACCATATCCCATGCTGAATCACACACCATCATATAGTCTCTCATTAAATAAGATAAACAAGGAAAACAAGGAATAGACATACCGCGGAATTTTCCGTATGATCATTTTTTTTAGAGGAACTGCATCTTCCGGATCAACTGCTAAAAGGTTCTTCACCTGCGCCCACGTGGAAATAGCAAGTTCCAGGGAATAGCATAAAGAAGAAAGTGGGGAATAGCATAAAGAAGAAAGTGCATCATCTACAGACAAATAATTTACAATGGGTAGGAAGGCTGTGATAAACTCCAGTGAAATAATGAAGGTTAGGATTGTTGAGTATATCTTAATATAACATTTGTGAAGTGTTGCAAATAACATACACAATAGATGAATTCAACCAGCAGTCACTTCATTTGTTTGGTTGTACTCTTTTCTTCTTTTCTTTTTTTCATTATGGCATCAAATGTTGCCTGGGACCATTTTATAGTTTCAACTGCATCCTAGAGCATTTCTAAAACTTCTAAACAGAAGTTCTTGGTTTGACTAAAGCTAACAAGCTGCATGCCAACTTTACACCTCAGTGCATGGGGTTGAGCCTAACAATCTCCTGATGTTTTATAAAATATGAGTGTCAGAACATTAACAAAGAATAAAGAACCAAAAGAAAGGAAGAACGAGCAAGTTTTAGAATCTAATTTCAATCAATAACAAACAGAAACATTATCATATGAGGTATGCCATCAAAGTACACGAACAACAAATGTTACTATTCTTGATATCCACTATAAAGAAATGTGATTACCATAACAAGTTTATATACAAAGAAATGCGATTACCAGAAAAAGTCCAATAATATTTGTTGGTTTTCCTGCATAAACTGGGACTCTACTATGGCCCATCGTCATTATTGCATTCAATGTTTCCCTAGATTGCACAAATAACTTTTGGTCAGAAAAATAAGAAAAACAAGTGAAACATGATGACGAGAATTGGAAGGAATTCATAAACCCACAAATTAAGAGTTGCATCCAGATCAAGGGAAAATGCCTTCGATATGGGAGTCATCGCATCTTTTGCAGTCTTTTCAGTCAATTCTAGTGCACCAGTAATTATAGTAGTCTCATCATGTGTCAAGTCCCCGCCTCTCCCTGCCTATATGAGAAAAGTTTTCTGCATATTAGAAACCATGATCGGCGGGCTTGGTCTGTAAATTAGCCGAAGTATGATGTCCATAAGTTGGGAATGGGCTTCAAAGCACGAGCCACAAGGGTTATGTTTCCCTTAAAATTGCTGGCTTATGTAAGCTTCCCAAGGAGACAGTTATAATTAGTTTCAAATTAAGTTAAATACCTCATTGCCATGAAAATTAACAAAAGTTTTGAGCTCTGCTCTCCGTAAAAGGACAGCGTGTCCCTTGCCAAGCATCCAATCCAGAACCTGCACAAGACAGAGCATTTACGACAAACAAATTAACACATAACAAACTCAACAACACTATTGATGCAGGAGGCTTTTAAGACAAAAATATTTTTCCTCAAAAACTCCTGCATCAAATAATATTTGGTTCCTCACAACTATGCCAAATTGACAGCAGCCAAATTGACTTGCACAGAATAAAACTTATATCCTAATCATATACTCAGAACCAGAAATCCACTATACCTTGCTAATTGGATAAGAAATAGGAAAGAATAGCAAAAGAAGAACACGGACAAGAGGCGCCAACGTTGCTCCAACAGTCAAGCCATAACGAGTACAAACTGCTTGTGGCAATATCTGTTATCAAATAACCGTAAGCATAAAGACCCAGAAGATTCCTTCTGCTTGTAGCATACCAAGCAGATAACTTCTAAAATGAGAACAGATAAAATACTCAAGTTTAACACTTCAATCATGATCTACCTCTCCAAACATTAATATGAGAGTCACTGATGCTAATACTGCAGCCCAAGGAGGAACAAGCTTGTCCAAGAATATAGGAAGAGCCTTAAAAGAAGACAGAGACAAACAACGGTGTAAATAAACAATACAAAATTAAAATTTAACAACTTTTTAGTCAAGAAAACAAGAACCCATCATATATTTAGAACTACCTCCATTGCTAAAGAGTTCCCGATCAAAAGAGTGCACAGCAAAAGATGCTGATTCTTTACCACTGGAAATATTTTAGCTGCCACAAATCATCACTTCTTCATCCACTCATAAAGTATAGTCAAGTGACTTAACAGCGTAATCTAAACGCATATTAATTACTAAAAAAATATGGGAAAATGGGCAAAACTAAATTATAGTCGCATTATTTTCAAAGTGGGATTGTGAGAGTACCGGCGTGGAAGCAAAACTAAATTATAGTCGCATTATTTTCAAACTGGGATTGTGAGAGTACCGGCGTGGATGCGATCCTGAGGACGGCCAGACTTGATGAGGACTTCAAGGTCGACAAGGCCCAAAGACATGAGACCAAGAGTTAAGCCAGCCATCAGGCCAGCAAAAGTCACCAATCCTATTATTATTACCATATACAACATAAACTTGCTACTACAGCATCCTATGTCAGATGCCATCTTTCTCTTTCTCTTTCTCTGCGGGTGGGTGCTGTGCTTGCTTTGTCTTCTTGTCCGCTCTTTATCAGAGAGTTTGGAGGTGAATTTTGCAGGCAGGTTGGTTTGTCTCGCACGGCCAACTCTTTCTTTCTTCCTTTTTTGTACGTAATTTATTTTGATCACACGGCCAGATTTCCTCATACTCGTAGAGTGATGGACCACCGCAAATGGTCCCACTTTATCAAATGCTCAAATGTGTCCATCCAGACTATCCACTCGTTTTTACAGTTACTGATGAACGTTTTATCTTTTTAACCGGTGGATTTCTAGCTCATTGCTGATAGATGTCAAGGGATCACGGAATTAACTATAATTAAAAGGGATTATTTTACTGTAGAATGAATTATTGTTGATTATGAATGATTTCATACTGAAATGTATTGTTTAGATTTTTTTTTTTATTAAAAAATATTATGAATTGAAGGTATGTAATGATAAAATTACCCTTGATATATAGAATTGCAAAGACTGTTTTTAGTTAGTGAGTAATGATTGATTTAGGTTTGGATGAGGCTGCAAGTCACAGGCTACAGACACCTGGTGTTGGGCTGTAAGGCCTAGGGCACCAGGGCTAGACCCACGTGTCTGGCCGCAGCCCCAGACTACAGACACTTGGTGTTGAGATTGCCAAGAAATTGAAGGGTTGCTGTGATTATTATACAAAAAACAATGTGAAAGAACAAAAATATCTATATATGCAAACCTTATTTTTTTATTTTTTACAAGATTAAAGATGTATTTTAACTATTTAACAATTTGTAAAAGGTCAAAAAAATTATTGGACAAGAAGTCTTAATTTTGTTAACCTTGGGGGTAGAATAATATTATTACTATGCAAATAAACGTTAAAAGACTACCATACTCTCGCTCAAACATTTAATGACCAATGAGTTTATAAAAAATACTGAAATACACCCACAAGCAGGGCTTCAATTTTTTTAACCAAATGACAAAATGATAATTTAACTTTTTATGAAAAAAACAATATTAGCCCCATCCCAAGCCTTCAGAGCTTGGAAAATTCACTTTCCAAGTCTACAGTGGACCATGTCTTGATCCACAGTACACTTGCAAAGGGTTATCATCCCCAAGCCGCTTGGGTTTGGTAAACATATCTGAGTTGACAAACAATAAATAAAGAGGACAATTATGCACTTTAGATGTCAAGGAAGAAAAAATATAAACAATCGATCATCGATGATAATCTAACTATTATTTGTCTACACGCACCATACCATATAGAAAAGGGCACGCTTGCATATCTAATTAGACGGTAAATGGCAAGATTTGGCCATCAAGAAGCGTAATAGATGCCTCCTTATTAACCCCTTGAAGTGCAGAGTTTTTCCAAATTTCACTATCGCTTCTTAGCCAAAAGAAGAGAGACATAATTTCTCAAAATAGAAAGTTATGGAATTCCTCGTTGATTTTTTTTTCTTGTTCATAAAAACAAAACATTGAATTTTTTTTAATAGTATCATTTTTTTTTTGGAAGGAATCTCTCTCTGGTTCAACCCTTTGATCTCCTGTACTAGTAATTACTTTTTTATTTGAGTAAAAGGTTTAAAATCAATTTGCAAAAGTAATTGTAAACAATCTGTCTGGCTTGCAAAAGGATAATGATCCTTAAAACTAAAAGAAAAAATAGAGACAATCATCCACTTAATTACATGTTTCGAACAAATAATTCTGCTCATGTTTGTGATACGTATGTCAAGTTGTGTGCATCATTACTATTTTGATTTAATAAATCCAATGGCACAAGAATATTCCTGCTAGTGTTATGTTTTCATATTTCTTCAAGATTAAGCTTACGTCAGTACTCTGATGTTAAGACATCCTATATAGAATTCTCCGGGCTTTTTTTTTTTTTTTTTAATAAATCTTCTTATACCTATTGATTCATCAATATTCTACTTCTAAATTTTTTTCAATACTACTCTTTACTATTAAATAGCTAATAAAAAATCAATTTTTATTTTTATTTTTCTTATTTTTTCCTCATTTTTTCTTTCAAATCCAAACCATAAAAAAATGAATATTTCAATCCCTACCCGTGTTGTTTTTGCTTGTGTATAATAAACAAGAGATTAAAGAAAGTTTTTTTAGGGGTGCAAAACACTTAGATTATAGGTAAAAACACAAGTGAAATCGACGAGAAAGGCAGAGTCCGGTGGGTAGTGGGCTTCCATACAAAAATTGAGATTTTGACAAAACTTTTAACCCTGGGCAGTATGTTGAACTTGCAACAAAGAGAGCCCAAAAGTTGCAGGCTATTATGAAAAAAGTTTTTGTTTTGGAAAGGGAAGTGGAAAAAACATCTTGATAGGTGATGATAAGTCTAAACCAAAACTATAAAACCAAAACCATTCGGCGGGTCTCGAAGTTCTAAAGAATAGGAGAATTTTTTTGTAGGATATGGAGTACTACTTTAGTGTGTCCAAGGGTGAACAAGTGGACATTATTGTTATGTACTTGACAGGTGATGTGAAATTATGGTGATTAACATGTCTAGACATTGAAAATATGTTTGAAGAGGATAAGGTATTCAACTTTCTATTATTTTGCAACCTTAGACACAAGCAAAATTGAGGCTACAAAAGGTGATTAACATGTCTTTTGTCAACATTGTCGTGGATAGACTGGTTGATTTTATGATAATGGCAAGAGATAGTTCTGTTGTAGCCTCTTCAAAATCCAAAACAAAGGATAAGAGGGAAGATAAGAAGAGGAAGTAGAAAATTAGTGGGGGATTCAAGCCTACCAATGGCAAGGGCAAAGACAAGCAACTAGATACGTCAAGGAAAAAATCCAAATCAAATGCATGCTGTTTCATATGTGGTCGACCACATCACGTAAGGAAATTGGAGAAATTAAATGTTATATTGGTTAATGACAGTGAAGGTGAAGAAACAATGCCAACCCAATACAATACGTGTGTTAAATTATTTAATTACTAAAATTAGAGGGTTCAATCTAGCCTCGTAAAAAGTGATCTGATATTAGATTGATGCATTGAGACAGTGGAGGTTGGGTGCAGTGGAGACTCTAACGTATACAAAGACTAGAGTTAATGACGGAGATATAACTATCATGTTGGATTCTAGTGTTATGACCACTTTTATTGGTGATGTAGATTGGTGATGTAGCTTGGGTTGTGGCTGAGCAATAGCCAAACCACAATGAAGGCAGCGAATGCCAAGGCCCAAAAGATAATATGGATGGCTTACAGTCTGTCGTTAGTCTTGAAAAATAGAAAGGGAAGCATGATTTGTTGGTAGTGATGTTAGACAATTTTGATGTTATTTTCGGCTTGGATTTCATAAAGAAAGACAAAATTACCATAATACCATACTTGGATGGTATTTTGATATGATTTTTGAGATTTTCAGAAAAAAATATATTAATTAAATTGGGATGAGGTATTAAAAGTTTCCAACTTTTAATCACGATAACACATTTATTCTGGCATGGGTGCTGGTTGATTGGTGGCAAACCAAAAAAGACTGCAATATAGAGGTCTAGTGGAGAACGAGGCTTCTGAAATTCTAACAAAAACTTTGACCAAATCAGCCACTTGATTCCATGTTTTGAACGTATGATTCTGATCCTATTTGTGATCTCGATGTCAAGTTGTGCATCATTACTATTTCGACGTAATAAATCCAACGGCACAGGAATATTTATGTTGGTGTCATGTTTTCATATTTGTCTGAGATTGTGCCTCCGTCAGCATGATATTAAAACATGCTACATGGAATTCTTTGGGCTTTTCAATAAACTATGCTCTTACACTTATTGATTCATTAGTTTCTAGTTTTATTTTATTTATTCAATTTTACTCTTGCAGTTTTTAAGAAATTTCAATATCACTCCTTGCTATTAAATAGCTAATAAAAAACCAAATTTTGTTTTCATTTATGTTCTTGTTTTCCTTTTTTGGCTTTTTTTTTTTCATTTTCTTTTACTAAAATCAGACTGAATCAGGATTTTACATGGTCAAAGTGTACGATTGTATTTTTGTTTTGTGTATATTTGACTGAAAAATGGTTATCTTTCAACACCATGGGCTCGTGTATGATGAGTAGGTGCTCCCCTCGATCGGCAATGAGGTGTTGGAGGCTGTGGTTACTCAGTTCAATGGAGTGGAGTTCTCAAGGGCTGTAGAGCAGAAACTGGCTGCGCGGCAGGAGGCAGGAAGGTCCAAGTTCGGGTGCTTGAAGTTCTTTTCATAAGCATGCTGATTGCAGGCACCCTTTAAAGAGTGTGTTTGGCAGTGTGGTTGCGGTTGCTTTTCAAATAACTTTTCAAGTCGAAATACATGCTAATGATTTTTTTTATTTTTAAAAAATTATTTTTGACATCAGCACATCAAAACGATCCAAAAAGTACAAATCACACTCAATTTTAATAAAAAAAATTCAAAATTTAATGAAATGCAGTTACAAACGCAATGTCAAACGGACCCTTGGCAGAGCCATTAGAAGCCAAATTGCTGAAATGCAACTCCCGATTGACTTGGAAGAAGATGATGATGATGCATGTATTTGGCGAGAAAGGTGGCAAAGAAGGAAGCTAAAAAAGATACGCAAGTTTTTATATTCCATCTCAGAGGATTACAAAGAACATAACACAAGAAAATAACAATTTTTTTTAAATCATTTGCTTCAAAGAAAAAGGCAAGGATATAACAAGGCAAGATTGCTATTATGAAAAAGAATTATTGAAACAACAAGAGTGAATAATATTCGACAACCAAGTCTTGATACTTGATTGAATATTATAAGATGCATCAAATGAAAATATTAGTTAAATGTCATGATGATGATTTTAATTAGCATGCATTATTTAAATCTTCATTATTTTCTTTAATTTATACTATAATAAAATAATTAATTCTTAAATGTGTTATTAAATAATTAGAAAAACATACACTTAAATATTCATCTCACATATAATTAAAATAATAAAAAAAACAATAAAATATTCATGATCCCCACTTTTCAGAGTGGTAGTTAAAATGGCTATTTAGCTGTTTTAGATGCTCTTAGAGTCTTGAAACGGCTCCTTGTCTCATTTAAGCATTGTGGTCGAATCATTGGTCAAAACACCCTTTACATATATTGGGTCAAAACTGCATTATACCTTATCTCGTATGGCGTCAATTTTGTCACTATGTTCACAAAATAACAGATAATCATCGGTCTATTGAATTTTCATAAAATGGAGCCATCCTGGACAGTTTTTCTTATTACCCATATCAATCGATGCTGGTGCAGGTTAACATGTCAATAGAAAGCATGGGTAGTTTATCTTCTCCAGCGACACAGAGAGAGAGAGAGAGAGAGAGAGAGCTTCCTGTCCCTGTACGTGAATTCCACAGCTGATGCAAAAAAGCAAACAAAATACAAGGGAACAACGTATAACCAAACTGATTTGTTCCAGTTGTGATATACTATGATACAGATACCTTGCCTCTATCAAGGATTTATCAAGTAAAAACCATCTCTGAAAGGGAAAAATATCTACAAGACCTTGACCACAACCTGAATGCTCTAATTCTGGAAGAAGACCTGAGTTGTCAAGCTTCAAGGCAGTCCTTCACTCCCTGCTCGAATTTATCAAGTGAAGATATAGTATTCATGAGTGCATCAGCAACCTTCTGTCTGCCAAAAACAGAAGGGATGATGGGAGGGCGTGTTAGAAAATTGTTAGGAGGAATGCTAAATGGGCTCGTATATGCAATTCAGCTTCACTTGACAAGGCATATTGACTGCCACGGTTCAAAAATTCAGAGAAATGAAGAACGGGTATTAAGAGCTAAACTTGTTGACAAAAGATTTCACCAAATTAAAATGTTAACAAACAAGGTATCTAACCCTGCTAGCAAGAAGAACCAATGTCAGGGAATTTTTTAGGGGAGGTCAAAAAGTTTTCTTTATTTGCTTAAAGGATGAGAAAGAGAGGTCTTGTTATTAGATTACATTCATGTTGCTTGAATAAATTTTCATGAATAAATAACGAGGATATAATCATAAATTTGAGTCCAAAATTTATTCCTTTGCCTCCATTACACCCCCAATTTGGGAGGAGATATTTTAATAAAAAGGAGGGAATGGAGGTTATACAATTTCCCTTCCCCTCGTATTAATTTTTTTGCCCAGACAAGGTTAACTTATTAGTCCCCTCCATTTTCCTCCCCTCCCTTCCAGTCATCTCCTTCCCAAACAAAAATAATTAACAATCAAATTCACTAATCAGTGTGGTTCTTATAAGCATAGTATGGAAAACGTACCTGTCAGAAGCAAGTTGAGCATTAGCTTCATTCGCCAGACCATCAAGGGAAGTGAAAGATCTACAGTACAATAATCATTAAGCAAAATGCTCTTAAGTGAATGTTACAAAATCAATCATGAATTATTCACATAACATAAATCACAATGTTAAGTCTCTAGGTTGATTTTGGAATTGGGCAGCCTAAATAAGCTAAACATTTTCCACAGCATTTACCAATTATCTCCAAATTCCATCAGCATTTGCTTTACTTTGAAAGTGGTTGGTAATGAAAGTAACACTTATTTGCTTCTGCATTTATGGGAGGGTACTTAGGTCAAAATCCATATATTTGGTTTATAAATCATAACCAGACTAAATGCAGTCGTTATTACTACTTTATAAACAATTAAAAGACAGTTTCATCTTTGTTGATATACATCCAAAATTTAACAACAATGGAAAAAATCATCTTCAAATGAGCACAGGTTTGGAATGTTAATACAATGCAGTAGTTTATATTTGTTGCAATGTACTAAAAACAGAAGAAAAGGTGGTTACCTTATAAGATCATCCAAAATAGCTTCTGCTTCCAACTTTGCAGGGTCCCTTTTATCAAGTAAGGAAGCAGCATTCTTCACAATCAAACGAAACGTGCAAACCTATTCACATTAAAATCAAGCCTATGATTACTTAACACGATTAATCAAAACCCTAATTACGAAGATACATGATAACAAAATGCACATACCTCCACTCCTGTATTAGCCTGAAACGCAACAAACGAATTCCTATCTTGAGGAACACAATCCCTAGCGGCAGATTTTAACAGTCTTTGAACTTCCTCTAATTTCTCTTCCTTAAATTCGGGTTGACTGTCCGCTGCCAAGAACAAGCCAAATTAACCCTATTTAAAAAATCAACAAAAAAAGGGTGAAACCGTACCTACTTAGCAAGAGATAGGCAGAGCGAAGGATTTCACGGGAGGCATCGATAGGAGCCAATATATATTTCGCACTCTTCTTCTTTTGATCTTTCAGCCAGTCCTTCGGTCCTGCTGCATAATTAGGGTTTTGAAAGCAATTAGCGAGAAATTAATCAGCATTTAATGAGCAATGAGAGAGTGTAGTGTTGCTTACAGATGCCGACGGAGAAGGCAGAAGCAGGAGCGGAAGGGACGAGAGCGAGGAATGAGAGCAAGGCAGCGTCTCTGCGAGAGAGTTTGGGTAGGAGCAGACGACGTTGATTTTCATGTCGTTTGCTGGAGATTTGGGGTTTTGGAGGGAGAAGTGAGAGGGAAGCAGATGCGGCTGTTGCCATGGTTGAGTTTGTTTGGGTTTCAAATGTGCTGGTCCGATTTAACGGATAGGACCTCAGGGGAACAAACAGGCATGGCCCCACAAATATTTGGGAGGAATCAAAAGCTATCCCTGATTTTCAATAAGGAGACATAACGGTCCCAAGACTTCTTATGTTTTCGTTCTTACTCCATTATTCATTTTCCGTTATATCCCTCCCTCGTATTTTAACTCCGTTTGAAACTCAATGTTTTGTTTGGAAATCCACTGAATGGTAATCTCTTGCGTGGAACTATGGGTAAATTACATATATGCATGTCCGTGAAATAGTGGAATTAAAAAAAAAAAAAAACAGGTTGCTAGGAACATAGTTATTAAACTCGAGTAGAGGGTTGACCCGATCAAGGTGTCAGGTCCTAGGTTTTATAGGTCAACCCGAAAAAATTTTAAAAAAATATTTAAAACTTTAATATTTCATACGAAAAAATTAAGAAAAAATCAATGTAAATATAAGTTATACATGTTGTAAATAATAAAGTTTAAAATAATATTTAAAAAAAGTTTTTTATTCCCCATTAAAAAGATATTATGATAAGCTTTTAAGTTGAAGTATTTAAACTAAAATTTTTTTATCCCACATTGAAGAAATAATTTTTTCTTTAGGAATATAGAGTATATATAATAATAGGTTTCAAATCCCATATTGAAAAAACATAACTTTTTTCTTGGGAACATAGAGTATATACTAATGGGTTTCAAATCCCACTTTGAAAAAACATAACTTTTTTCTTGGAAACATAGAATATATATACGAAAGGGCTTCAAATCCCACATTGAAAAGATATTATGTTATCCCTTTAAGTTGAAATATTTAAACCAAAAACTTTTGTATCTCACATTGAAAAAACATAACTTTTTTCTTTGGAACATAGAGTATATATACTAATGGATTTCAAATCTCACGTTGAAAAAACATAACTTGGTTCTTAAGAACATAGAGTATATATACAAAAGGGCTTCAAATCCCACATTGAAAAGATACTATGTTATCCTTCATCCCACATTAAAAAAAAACATACTTTTTCATGGGAAGATAGAGTATATATACGAAAGGGCTTCAAATTGTTATCCTTTATCTCACATTAAAAAAACATAACTTTTTTTCATGGGAAGATAGAGTATATATACGAAAGGGCTTCAGATCCCATATTGAAAAGATACTATGTTATTCCTTTAAGTTGAAGTATTTAAACCAAAAGGTTTTTATCCCACATTAAAAAAACATAACTTTTTTTCTTGGGAACATAGATTATATATACTAATGGGTTTCAAATCACACATTTGAAAAAAAAAAAAAACAGGTCTCATTCGGGTTCGCCCCCATGACCCACTGGGTTGACCAGGTTTTGTCGAGCTATTGTCTCGGCCGATTTTTTATTAAACCCGGACCGGTCTAGTCACCGGGTCGACCCGCCGATCCGGGCCGGGTTTTATAACTAGGGCTAGGATGTTACTTCCTCTTAATAATAACTAGCTTTATAACTGGCCTACAGCTCGTACATATAGGATTCCAAAGTTAATTTTTAATATAATAAAAAAATATGTTAATGTTATGTATATATTTTATTATTTTATAATTTTTTTTAATTGAGAAACTTTTAAATATTGTTTATCCTAAAAGGAATAAATTAAATATATATATATATATATAAATAAAAATTAAAAAAGAGTTGTTAATACTAATTACATTATAAAATAAAAAACTAATATTTCTTCAAAAAGCAAAAAAATAATAGATGAGCATGTGAATATTTAACCCTATTTTTTTAATTTGTACTTAGAGGTTTTTTACCAAGAACAAATAATTTTTTATTTTTATAAATATATCAAACAAATACAATTTATTTATAATTACAGCCCTACAAACAGAAATCAATGCTTCAACACTACCACAAGTTAGTAGCTAAATACTACGGTCCGTACGTAGTGATCAAGAGGATTGGGGAAGTAGCCTCCAAGCTAAACCTTCCGTCCTCGTCAAACATCCATCCAGTTTTTCATGTCTCTCTATTAAAAAAGAGCGTGAGAAATAAGGTGGTGCATAAAAGCTTACCGGACGGGCCCTTCATTACTCCACGGCGTATCACCCTCAATCGAACGAGTAAATCGAGGTCGTCAATAGGTGCATAGAAGAAGGCTATCTCAGGTGCATGACAGGGAACGCTCCTTTACAATGGTGTAAATGGCTGGCTTTGAGTGATGATGGTACAACACCAACTTCAACACCGCTATCAAGTTCACCCCCTACAAAATACTATACAGGTTTTCACCTCCAATACGCATTCCCTATTTCCCCAAAGATTCATTAGTAGAGGCAGTTGATTATTACCTCAAAATAAGGGAGCAAATGCTACAGACAGTACAACAAAATCTAGTCAAATCCTAGAATAGAATGAGGCAATTGGCTAATAAAAAGAGAAGCAACAGGGTCCTACAAGTGGGCGATTCGGTTTACTTCAAATTACAGCCCTACAAACAGAAATTAATACTTCAACACTACCACAAGTTAGTAGCTAAATACTACGGTCCTTATGTAGTGATCAAGAGGATTGAGAAATTAGCCTACAAGCTAAACCTTCCATCCTCGTTAAACATCCATCCAGTTTTTCATGTCTCTATATTAAAAAGAGCGTGGGAAATAAGATGGTGCATAAAAGCTTACCGGATGGGCCCAGGGAGCCCTTGTTATAGCCACAAGCTGCTACACAACTCTTAATCCATTGGCAAGGGTTGTCCCCGACAGAGGCTACATGGGAGTTCATGGATGAAATAAAACTCAGGTTCCCAACCTTCAACCTTGAGGGCAAGGTGGTTATTAAGGGAGGATAATTGTTGCAGGTGAGCTCTACGTGAAGAGTTTAACATGGGTAATCAATTTAAAAGAGAAGTTATCGTTGCAAATGATACGCATCGTATAATTATACTTCATACGCACCGTTTTAATAATTGTAATCTAGAAGGCACGAGACCCTCTCTCGCCTTCTACTCATGCCTATATACAAAGGTCGTTGTATAAAATAGGAATATATGAAAAAGAAGAGATATTATTTTGTGCTCCCTCTTGTAGTCCTAAACTCTCTTCTTGTAACAACCCCAATATTTGTATTCAAAACAAAGAGCAAGGACATAATAATTCAATTAAGATTAGGGATTTTTTTTTCTGTAATCAATAAAAATTCGGCTGAGTTTCCTCTATATCTTTAGGTACCAAGTTATCGACTCTTCTTCCACAATCCCCAATTAACAAATTTCTTACTCGTCCTATCATCCAGAACATCCTCCTCTCATTACATCACAACTTCTCAATAATCAAATTCACACATGTCTAAACAATTCAATATCTCACATTTACATGGATGCAATCTAAAGAATTATTCTAAAAACTGTAACTAAAGTACATTACATAATTCAAAGATTTACAAATAAGAATCATTAACGAAATTATAATCGAAATAAGTTTATATTAAAGAAGAAATTTATAATTAAGATTATACTACACAAAAGAGCTTTCGATAAACTGTAGATGCATTATATTACATAACAAAATGATAAATTCATTTATTACAACATGTTATCCAACAAAATATAAGGAAACTAATCTATTGTTCAGTCCAATAGGGGGATGTACCTGAAAATAGATTTAATACAATAATTCAGTTAGACAAATGAAAAAAAGATATCCATAAAATTCTTTTTACTTTCTTTCTTCCTTTCTTTTTGAAATTTAATCAAAAGATCATTAAATTAACTTGCTCATCTAGTATTCTATATATCAAATAAATTTCAGAATAATCTATGATTTTGTTTCTATTTTTTTTTAACATCAACAAAAATATAATTATTCTTATCGTCCAATTAACACGGCTTTACTTTTACTAATAGATGATTAATTTTTCTACCAGTCCATTCAAAAAGCACTATTGTCATCAGTCCAAAAATTAGTTTAACATTTTACCCATTCATCAGGGTACAAATCCCATTAACCAGGGAATTAATTCTGCATCTCGCCCATTTGCCAGGGCACTAATTCCATTAAATCAGTAATTAGTTCAACAATTTACCCATTCACCAGGGTACTAATCCTATTAACCAGGGAATTAATTCCTTATCACGCCCATTCACCAGGACATTAAACTCAATAATTCACTAATTAATTCAATGATTTGCCCAATCACTAGGGTTCTAATCTCATTAACCAGGAAATTAATTTATTATCACGCTCATTCACCAGGGCATTAATCCCATTAATTCAGGATTAATTCATCACATCGCATATTTTATTTTTTCAAGTAAACAACATAATAATTTCTAATATATCAACCACAATTAATCAGATATAAATACATATTGACCAATATTAAATTCAGGCGTCGTGTAATTACCTAACGACTGAGCTCGAGCCAAAGTTTTCTGATGTGGTGTCGGCCTAGCAGCCTCTTCTGAATTGACAAGTATATCACATCATTATTTAGAGAGAAACATGAAAATTCACTTCTTTCTTTTGTAAATTTCATTCCTATTCTTTCAATTTCTACAGTAACACAATTCATTTCATCATTCAAAACAATATATATATATATATTCTTTAAATGTATTTATTTAATTTATTTTACCAAAATTTAAATTTAAGAAAAACATAAAAAAAATTTCATGATCTATTCACTCTTTAACATTAATATCATCTCTTTCCTATACAATCTCATCATCTTATTCAAATTCTTAAATTTTATTCTTCTTCTTATTATTTTTTTTAAAAAAACCCTTCTTCAAGAACACATAAAATTTTTCTTTAATTACCATAATTTCTTACTTTCTCTACTCACTTCAATAATCTTAACACAATTTCACAATCAATTGTAATTTTTTCTAAAATTTATTATGAACCCAAATTCCTCATTTCACAAAATTCAATCAATTTAAAGTATTAATTCTTCAAGAATCTTATTTAAAAATATGAGGGCACCTTACCAAGCAACAGCCAAAGCTTTAACACTTTTGAATTGAGAAATTTTCCTTGCTTGATTTTGTTTTTCCTCTCCTAGCCGAATGCTTCTTTCTCTTTGAAAAAGCAAGTTTTGTTCTTTTTTTTTTCCTTACAACACACACTCACTTGCACTTATATATATATAAATTTTTTAAAAATACCTTCCATATCCCTAAATGTTTTCTTCCCGCTCACACACTTTTAGCACACATATTATTTTTTTAACTTTTTTTTAAATGCCTTTTATATCCCTCAACGGTAACTTTTATGATTTTTAGGTAAAATTTCCTGAATCCTGGTACCTGTTTATATCAAATCTTACTCGGGTTATATCGAATTTCACTAAGTTACTCGTTAGTACTTTCAGTTTCATGAAATTTACTTCTATAAAAAATTTATTCATATTTTCGTGTTTATTTATTTATATATTTTAACACTTGAACAAAACATTTTAATTCAGATTCTCGAATATATCATCATTCTTATAATTTAATCTATCACTTTCCCTTATTTTTTTGTAATCCTGACTTTTATTAATATCAATAATATTACCCGAGGTTTTACACTCCTCATTTCCTTTATTCTGTTCATTATTCCTCTCGTCTATTAATCTTTTTCTCAATTCATTTGTTTCCTCACCAGAGAGGCATCTCTAACCATATGCCCCCAAGCCTGAATCACACAAATTCACCCCACAACTTGGGGAGAGAGGAGGCGCCAAGATAAACTGATCAAGTCCACAATACCTATACAGTTGCCTTCATGATTTGGTATCGTTTGGTATTGTGGTTGGAACTGTGTTTTGTTCCAACCACAATTTATAACTGTTTGGTAAACATTTTGAACACATATTTTGGAGATGGGTCCCATTAAAAATTGAGTTTGTACCACCGGTTTTGGTGAAGCAAAAAATTGCTAGTTTTCATTGCTCGCTTGTTGCCAAGAAAAAGAAAAAACTCAAGGGCCCGTTCAATTTATTGTTTGCTTCCTTCCTTCAGCTCAAGTAGGAGTTTTTAATATTTCTTTGGCAATCATCATCATCTGAGATTGAGAGGGTGACATCCTTCAAATCAGATTTTAAGCTAGCTTTTGAGACATCTAATTGAGGTGAATCCTCCAGCCGAGTTCATAATGTGCAGAGTGAATATTCATTCCGCATAGTGGTCACTTCAAGAAGTGATTAATTCACCGGGCACTGTTCACGTGAACAGTGCCAGGTGAATTAATTCATGGGTCACTGTTCATTGAATTCATTCACTCCGCATCTTCAAGAAGTGATTAATTCACGTGGCACTGTTCACGTGAACAGTGCCAGCTGAATTAATTCACGGGTCACTGTTCGCCTGAACAGTGACCCCACTATTTATTGAACCGCGTCCGACTTGAAAAAAAATTTAATTTTTTTTAATTGTGTTTTACTCAAAAACTAGTATTTAATATTATTCAATAACACTACATAAATTGGAAGGAGATCGCATGATGACGTAGCATTTGCAGAATTTGATCGCAATTCTAATTTTGTTTCTGATGATATTTTATCTGATTTTGTTGCATGCTCAAAAAACCATGAAAACTGTAGTCCTTATCGGATGAATTTCATACGTGATGAAATTGTAGACAAGTTAATGGAACAATTAAAAATATTTGATATAAAATATTATTTATATAATGATGTAATAGTGGTAGTTAAATTTATAATATTTAAATTAAAAATCATCGATATTAATATATATCTTTTTTAGTTATTTTATAACTTCAATTTGAGAAGCATGTTTAACCAAACACATTAAACTATTTTTTATTCAATCTCAATTCCAACCACAGTTTTAACTAAAGATATATAAATATCAAATCAAACTCAAGCAAAAATACTTTTTATAAAATAAATTTTTTTAAAATATAACCACAAAAATTATCAAAATACCAAACATATCAAATTTGAGATTTTAAAATCACTCGAATAGATTTTCAAAAGCTCAGGTCCAAGATTAGAGCAGTGTGGCGTATGAATATGCTATTATTCCATCTAGTCTAATATTCACTGCAGCGATGCTGACAGGGAATATGTGCCGTATTTTTCAAATTAAAATTATAGGATCGTGTGATAGTGGTGAACAATCACTCACTCACTCAAGATAGAAAAAAAAAAGAAAAAAAAAGAAAAAAAGAAGAAAGAAAGATCCACACATCTATCTTGGAAGAATGACTCATGCAGCTGTTTATTGCCAGACCATCATATCCTTCAAATTGCGCTTGTGATCCTCATCTAATGCACCCCTTTCAAATCACAAATCCACTGCCCTTCTCTTGGAAGAAATTTTTTCATTTAAAAAGAGCTAAATATCTTAGAGATTTTCTGGTATCATTTTCATTTTTTACAGTAGAAGTTTGTTCCGAAACATATAACAAATTAATAACCAACTGTCAAAACCATATAATCAAATAATTTTGAAATCATCGTGCTAGTAATTGCTGGTAAAAAACAAATATCCTATTTCTGTTTTCAAAAATTTTAAAATAAAATTTGAAAAAACCCTAAAACGATACCAAAAAAATACCTAATAACTAAAATAATCAGTATTTTATTTATAAAAAACACAAGATAAACATAATAGCCGATCTAATATTCTAAGATAAATTTAATTTTGGTTCAAAAATCTATTTTTTTATTTTTAGTTTTCTTAGTTATTTTATTTTCTATTATATCTTTTTCTAGCCTAGTTGTTTGGAATAAAGCTTAAAATCATGGTAAATTTATAACATTGAAAGCTCAAGTATAAAAAAAATAAGAGGCGGATAAAATTGATGGATACCTAAAAATACATTCACAATCCTAAAAATTAGTTTTTTAATTTTTTGATCATTGGATGAGAAAAAATAGAGACCTATAAAAAAATAGTTTTAGAAAAAATTAGTTTTAGAAAAAAATTACATGGTTGTCATGATTTTGACAACAAAACAGGTTAATTTTTATGTTAAAATATTTCATTTAATGATAAAAGTTCGTTGATAATGGTTTTAGATCCTCGTATTAACCGGAAAAAATAAAACTAAGCTTGAAAAGGTTTATTACATCAATTTAATTCTTTGGTTTTTAACTGATTTTTTTACTACTTAAAGGGTAGATGAGAGTTAATTGAAAAAAAAGTTGTTTTAGTAAAAAAAAAAAAAAATTGATTTTCTATCTAGGTTACAACCACTATAGTTGTTAGAAATTGGGCAAGAAAAGGATATATTCTCTACCACAACATATAATTCATTGCTCGCTTTATTTTAAGGAAAAAAAAAAGAAAAAGACTAGGAGCTTGAACTTAGCTTTTAGACTCGTGAGCGTCCGTTGAAAACCATGGCATGCACGTGAGCCTTTTATTATTTTTTTCTTTGTTTTTTCATAAAAAAAAATGTTTTTTAACTTGCTTTTTAATTTTGACATGGTTTTTAAATGATTTAGTTGAATTTTAATGATTTATTTTTTTAAATTATTATGTATTTTAAATGACAATAATAAATTGCCAATATAAATTCAATTAAACTCATTTTGTTTTCAATTATATTTTTTTAAAAAAATATCATGGGTTTGAATTTTTACCAGCACCTGGAATTAGTATTAATTACTCTCTCTCTCTCTATATATTATTAAAAAAATGAATATATAATTCTTTTTTCAAGACCAAGTAATATTTTTGGGTTATTCTTTCACAAATAATCTCCAGTTAAGGCAGGATTTCCACACTAATACATAAAAGGTTTATGATAATTGGTACAGTTAGGAGAATTTTTTTCAGAAATAAATTTATAGAAAGAAAAAAAAAAAAAAGGAAAGAAATCTAAGCATTTTCCCCTGGTGGAATTGCAGAAGGGGACGAAGCATCGTCAGACCCAGGAATAGAGAGAGAAAAGAGAGGATCGACATTCGCACAAGTAACAAAAGGAGCACGTGGCAAACGTACAGAATCTTGATCCTCAACAACACACAACGCTGTAATTTTATCTATGCACAACAGAAAAGGGAGAGGGAGAGGGAGAGGG
>Ga0325414_1001667_pt1 | contig 21777 bp, 15 predicted proteins | sample PopdelMetagenome_8_FD_206183 | JGI IMG/M metagenome (GOLD analysis project Ga0325414, IMG submission 206183) | Populus deltoides microbial communities from Bellville, Georgia, United States - Leaf-PdKOR-R3 | ecosystem: Host-associated > Plants > Phyllosphere > Phylloplane/Leaf | place: USA... | reverse complement strand
GATGGTTAAGAATCAGCATGCTCTGTTGGGTCTGTTAGTGCCTAAACAGCAGGTTTTAGAGGAGATCACGTCCAGTGTGCCTCCAATTCATGGTTCAAAGGAGCATACTATCCCACTGGGAAGACATTGTCGGTAGTTACTGCGTGCATGTTCACCTCAATGACATATATCATTGCTACGGTATGATATGAGAAGCTCACACTGTGTATGTAACATCCATGGTATGTTTATGGCAAGACCCTCTCAATTGTTAGCATGACCGAACTATCAGATAGCGTTTCAATTGTCATTATCCATGGTCTTTTGGTCGTTAGATTAATTATAATATGGTAGCATATGGACTCCATATGTTTTAGGGGGTACTTAATGACTGGGGTTTCTTGATTATGGTATGCACTGTTCACCATAATTGCTTCAAATGAAGTCATTTATTGCTTCTCATGTTACTTTGGGTATGTGTTTTAATCTCCCTCTCATTTTTTTGCAAGTTATTAGTTATTGAATTAGCATTGCATTTATACTCCTGTACTCCTTTCTTAAGTCATGGAGTATTCCATCTTGTAACTACCTTTGCTTGATGGTTATTGTTTACCTATAATTTGAGGGTTGAGAGTTATTTGCATCTGTATGAGCTACGGGGCATTTGACACAATACATAATGAAGCTGGGTTGAGTTAGAAGTAACAGATATCATAAATATGTAAAAAGTTTGCCAAATTGAGAAGGCTGTGAGGGCAAGATAATCTGATAATCATTGTTTTGCACAACAGTAATGCAATCTACGTTCCTCAAATTAATTTAGCCATGAAATATCTATATGATACATGATCTCTGAATTGAGGATTTATTGTGGGATTTATCACTAGTTAATTAAGAATCATTAAGTGCGATGAATGAAAGCGGTATATTTTGGAGAATCTGCTACATTTTCTTGCAAGAAGTACTGTCTCTGCAGCTTTTAGTAGTTACTGTTTTGTCAAATAACAGTATAAATTTTCTGTGCCACGTGGGCCATAGTACAAGCTTTAGAATCCTGTCGCATTTCCTGTTTGTCTGTGATACAGTACTAAGTGAAATAGGAATAAGAGATTTTTTGACGTAATTTCTTGCCCCTCTTCTTGCTCCTTAAACTGACCAAAGGTAGAAGGTGCTTTCAGAAACAATTATGGCATGGACTTCCAGATTTCCATAGTCATCTATCAATTGAAATTGAAAAATTAACTTTAGGATCAAATCAATTAGAATTGAAAAGCGGCATTGCTTACATAGGTTTGTAATATCTGATTTTTTTATTTTTTAATAAAAACAGTGTGGTCTGGGACTGTATTGAAACACACAGGGCTGGTATTTGGAATATTGACTCGGGAGATTTTTTTTAATTCATCTGGAGGCCCATCAGGTCTTGTGCAACAGAACGGTGTACCATAAATAGTGTCTACTTGGATTTTCAAGCTCTGTGCAACTTATTTTTGAGAGAATCATAAATGATGTTACCAGCCACAAATTTCATGCTAGAAGATGGCTTATTTCTCTGTTCTTTAGGTTTAGCTTATACACAAGTAGTTGAGGATTCTGACAGTGTTATTTTGCAACTGTAGGTTATCTTTCCTGCTCTTGATATCCGTGTGAAGAATGTGGCACGGACTTACTCCCTTGAACACGAGGGGGAGAGTGTTCTTTTTGATCAAGTATTTGAGCTGCTTGATTTAAATATGCAAAGTGAAGAAACCTATCGGAGAGAGTTAGCCTCTCGTACAGGAGCCCTTCAAACATCAATTGATCAGCATATGTCAAAGGAAGAGGAACAGGTAGTCTTTTGTATAAGTTATACAAGGATAGCTTTGCAGTTTCTCATGATAGGTTTAAGGCAATTTGAACTCGATCCTCCTATTCTTTAAGTTGACTGTGAACGAGATGCTCTCTGAGTTGCGAAATCCATGCCATTGAAACTTCTCTTACTAACTGGCAATTGTATTTCACAAATAATTCAGTAGGAGTTTGATACACTTGTCAATAATAAATTTGAGTTTCACCAACTTTTTGGTGAATGTGGCAGGTCTTTCCCTTGCTTATTGAGAAGTATTCATTTGAAGAGCAGGCTTTCCTGGTATGGCAGTTTCTGTGCAGCATTCCTGTTAATATGATGACAGAGTTTCTTCCTTGGCTTTCTTCCTCTATATCAACTGATGAACAACAAGATATGCACATGTGCTTGTACAAGATAATCCCAGAAGAGAAACTTCTCCGGCAGGTGAGGATCTTTTTGGCAGTGAATTTGATATATATATATGTGTGTGTGTGTGTGTGTGTGTGTTTTTGGATGGACTTAAGGGTTGGAGAAAAGCAAGCTGACTCAAACTTCTGTTAATGAAGGTTATTTTCTCCTGGATGAAAGGGACAAAATTGTCTGATACGTGTAAGAGTTGTGGAGATAATTCTAAAGCCTGTTGTCAAGATTCAGAAGGACCAACTTTAGAGTGTCAAAGCATGAAAAGACACTGTGCAAGTGAATCTTCTGGAGTGGGTAAAAGGAAATATATGGAGCAAAATTGTGATGCTATCATTTCCACTGAATTCCATCCAATAAATGAAATTATGCTCTGGCACAATGCCATTAAAAGAGAGTTGAATGATATAACTGAGGCAGCTAGGAGCATACAGCTTTCGGGAGATTTTTCTAATCTGTCTTCATTCAACAAGAGGCTGCAATTCATTGCAGAAGTTTGCATCTTTCACAGGTGCAGTTTTTCCGTGTTTTCATATTTATGTCCTTGTTATAACACTGTTGAAGGATGGACTTTATTTCACTAGTTGTGCATTAAATGTAACTTTCTTTGTGCCTAAAGATAACCATTTGGCGTGAGTAGTCCATCATAGTATGGTCCACTGAATAAATTGTGGCATCCTACCTCTTATCAGTCCTTTGAATCCACATTTTTCTTTTTGTTTTAAAAACCCTTCGCCTCAATAAAGAATAATAAAATCTCTTCAAATTGTTCATCTTTAAAGGCACTCGAACTTCACTGGATCCTTCCTTTTCCTTTCACTGCCTTTACAGGAACCAAAGAAAAGTGTAACAGAAAGAGAACATGAATATTAGTTATTTGTTATTGGCAAACTAGAAAGAGATCATAAATACTAGTTTTGTGTTATTGGCAAACTTATGAACATCCAATTTATTTGAAATGCTTGTTCTCTATGACTGCAGTATTGCTGAGGACAAGGTTATATTCCCTGCTGTAGATGCAGAGCTCTCTTTTGCCCATGAGCATGCAGAAGAAGAAATCCAGTTTGACAAGCTTAGGTGCCTGATAGAAAGCATTCAAAGTGCTGGAGCCCACACATCTCTTACTGATTTCTATACAAAGTTGTGCTCCCAAGCTGATCAAATCATGGACAGCATACAGAAACATTTCCAAAATGAGGAAGTTCAGGTAAGCATGTTGTTGCATCACTGTGTGGATATTGTCTTACCTATGGAAGATGCATGTTCATTTTTTAGTTTCTGCTATTCTTAACTGGAAAAAAAAAAGAAATAAAAGAAAGGTAAAGCTACAACGTCACCTGCATATTAATTGGGATTTAAAATCAACAATCATACACATCTTGGCTCTTACTGGCTTGGAGAGCTGTCTGACAGGTATATTGCATTGGCAGGTTCTTCCACTTGCTCGAAAGCACTTTAGTGCCAAAAGACAGCGTGAACTTCTTTATCAAAGCTTGTGTGTGATGCCCTTGAAATTGATTGAATGTGTCTTACCATGGTTGGTAGGGTCACTTAGTGAAGAGGAAGCAAGGTCTTTTCTTCAAAATATGTACATGGCAGGTTCAGTGTCAATTCACAACTTCTCTTTTTATTAATACTAATTATACCTTATTGACATTTTATTGAGGGTTGTCCACTGTGGTATTCATCTTATCAGTGCTTTATACCTGTCAATTACTAACTTGCAGTGAGATTTCTTGCAGCTCCAGCTTCAGATTCTGCATTGGTTACACTTTTTTCTGGTTGGACATGTAAGGGTCGTTCTAAAAATGTTTGTTTGTCTTCAAGTGCCACTGGTTTTTGTCCTGTGAGAATCTTGGCTGGGACCGAGGAAGTTACCAAGCAGCGGTTCTGTCCATGCAATTCTAGGTCATCTGTTGGTGATGAGCCTTCCTTGGTGCAAGCAGATGGAGCTGATGACTCTAGAAGGCCAGGCAAATGCGGAAACTTGGTAGTTCGGGAAGACAGCAATGCTTGTCCCTCTACAGAGCCTGTTGATACCCAAAAATCATCTTGTAGTAATAATTCTTGTTGTGTCCCTGGGTTAGGAGTGAATACCAACAATCTGGGAATTAGTTCTCTTGCTGTGGCCAAATCTCTACGCTCATCTTTTAGCCCTTCTGCTCCTTCCCTTAACTCCAGCCTTTTCAACTGGGAAATGGACACAAGCCCCACCAATATTGGTTGCTCATCACGGCCTATTGATAACATATTCCAATTTCATAAAGCCATCCGCAAAGACCTGGAGTATTTAGATGTTGAATCTGGAAAACTAAATGATTGCAATGAAACTTTGCTGAGGCAGTTTACTGGTAGATTTCGTTTGTTGTGGGGTTTGTATAGAGCTCATAGTAATGCAGAGGATGAAATAGTATTCCCTGCATTAGAATCTAAAGAGACACTTCATAATGTTAGCCATTCTTACACTCTGGACCACAAGCAAGAGGAGAAGTTATTTGAAGATATCTCCTCTGCACTTTCAGAGCTTACTCAGCTTCATGAATACATGAAGAATACAAATCATGCTGATGCTTTAATTGGAAAGTGTGCTGATTCGTCTGATTGTAATGATTCTGTTAGACAGTATAATGAGCTTGCAACAAAGCTTCAGGGGATGTGCAAATCCATTAGAGTAACTCTGGATCAACATGTTTTCCGGGAAGAACTTGAGTTGTGGCCATTATTTGACAGGCATTTTTCCGTAGAGGAGCAGGACAAAATTGTTGGTCAAATAATTGGCACCACTGGTGCAGAGGTGCTTCAATCGATGTTGCCATGGGTAACATCTGCTCTCACCCAGGAGGAGCAGAACAGGATGATGGACACGTGGAAGCAGGCAACCAAAAATACAATGTTTAGCGAGTGGCTTAATGAATGGTGGGAAGGAACTTCTGCTGCAACACCACTTAAAACAGCATCAGAGAGTTGTATTTCACTAGGTTTCTTGACTCATTTATTCGTTCTATCAATCTACCTTTTATTCACTGTTGAATGTGGCATAATTTGCGTGAAGAAAGCTGCTAACTTGAGACATTCTGCAATGTTGTTTCTTGAAGGTGGCATTTTATTTTTTATTCTGGCTGGTAACAATTTAAGTGTTGCTGTATTTATTTTCTGTTTAGGTAACGATCTCCATGCAAGTCTGGATCAAAGTGATCATACATTTAAGCCTGGGTGGAAAGATATTTTTCGGATGAATCAAAATGAGCTTGAAGCCGAGATTAGGAAAGTTTCTCGAGATTCAACTCTTGATCCAAGAAGAAAAGCTTATCTTATTCAAAATCTTTTGACCAGGTTTGTGTACACTCTGCAAACTCCCTGCAGTTTTCTGGATTACCATACTTCGACTTGCTCTGATCAACATATTTGATTGATTTTGTTAGCCGCTGGATAGCTTCTCAGCAGAAGTCACCTCAAGCAAGAACTGGTGACCATTCAAATGGTGGAGACTTACTTGGATGTTCTCCTTCATTTCGAGATCCAGATAAACAAGTATTTGGGTGTGAGCATTACAAAAGAAATTGTAAATTACGTGCTACTTGCTGTGGCAAGTTATTTGCATGTAGGTTCTGCCATGATAAAGTCAGTGACCATTCGATGGATAGGTAATTTAGTGTTATTCGTCCATACTTGGTTTTGATTGGAGTTTCTATAGACTTTATGGTATTTTAACTTTTTACTTTCAGGAAGGCTACATCTGAAATGATGTGTATGCGCTGCCTCAGAATTCAGCCTGTTGGACCAGTTTGCACCTCTGTTTCCTGTGGTGGGTTCTCAATGGCAAAGTACTATTGCAGTGTCTGCAAATTTTTTGATGATGAAAGGTATTCAGACTCCCTTTCACCTTTGGTTTATTGATGCTAGAAAACATAAAAGAAAATAATGGTTTCCGGGTTTAACCTAACTAGGCCGTAGATTTTCTGGATTTCAATTAGAAATGTGATGTGCATCTTCTATCATGAATTTATTCACTTGTTCTTCCAAAATTTATAGCATGCAGTTTCTCTTGTTTGGCAATTCAACCTTTTCAGTGATTATGATGGGAGGGTGCGTACGAAGTCAGCTAACATGTCTGGAAGCATATACCAAAAAGAAAAAGTTTGCATGTTACCCTCTCGTCCATTTTAATTACAGAATAACAAATACTGATTACAATGATAACTGACTGGAAATGACCTATTTGCCTTTTCATTTATTTCTTAAGCCATAGTGAGAGGGGTGAAGGTCTAATCTGTTTAGCATAGCAGTTCAATCCTTTCATTTATTTCTTAAGCCGTGGTGAGAGAGGTGAAGGTCTAATCTGTTTAGTAAAGCAGTTCAATTCTTTCAACTCTACCATGGTCTTTAAATTTATAAGAGTAACTGCTTCTGAACCTATCCCTGCCACTAGATTTCCAGCAACTCACTGAATTTATTTCAGGGCTGTTTATCATTGCCCTTTCTGCAATTTATGCCGTGTGGGAACTGGTCTTGGTGTTGACTTCTTTCATTGCATGAAATGCAATTGTTGCCTGGCAATGAAACTAGCTGACCACAAGTGTCGAGAGAAAGGTCTGGAAACAAATTGTCCCATCTGCTGTGATGACATGTTCACTTCAAGTGCAAGTGTCAAAGCTCTTCCCTGCGGTCATTTCATGCATTCAACTTGTTTTCAGGTCTGTTTTTTTACTTTGTTTTGTCATAAGATTATCGTCGTTCCTTTTTGTTTCATTTTTGGCCTGTTGCAATGATAATACATATATATCATGAGGATAGTATGAACCATTTTTTGTGTGCCTGGTACTTGATTCTGTTTGCACTTTTCATTGTGGCAGGCATACACTTGTAGTCACTACATCTGCCCAATTTGTAGCAAATCTCTGGGAGACATGTCGGTAAGATGTAACCATTTTTTTTTTAATTAACAAGTAAAATCTATTCTGTTGATCATAAAAATTTATGATTAATTACAAGTATTGTCAGACCGTCTCATTTCTGGTACTTGCTAACCTGGCTACTTATCTTCTCCAGGTATTAAAACTAAATGGTTAGTCTGATCTTTTCTGAACCTTTTTAAAATTCGAATGGACATTCAGCAAATTATTGAAAAGATCCACGATACCAAATAAAGGGAAAAAAAGAAAAGAAAGGGAGCCGTGACAATTTATATGTTCATAAAGACATCCTTTTTATTGTGTTAATGACAGTCTTGATAAACTTTGGTTTCTTTCTCGTATATTTAAACAATCTTGTGAAACTTGAATTTGTTTGACTGGGTTAACGTTATGCTTTACTGTATAATGAGGGGGGTTTGCGGTTCTTAGTCTGTTCATCATGCACATTTTATTGTTTGTGATCCTTATTTGGTGCTAGATGTGCTGTCAGTTATTTTGACTGGATAGTACTTTAAAGTATAGAATGGTGGTATGCTTGTTACTTGGACTCTTCAGTGGGCTTGCAATTTCTTTTTATTAAACAGAATCTCAAAATCAAATCCTTCTATTCCATGTACCAAAAGATTTATGGAGAGATACACTTCCCACAGAAGATGCTTGGTGATTCTTGTGATCTTCAACTAGCGGGCTGCTATGAATTAGACATTGCATGCAGGGATCTTTTCAGTTTCCCTCTTTTTTCTTGTCAAGCAAGCGAGAGGAAATGAATAAATTATAAAATTATATCGTGATTAGACATGAAAAACACTTGAATTTCCTTAGTGGTTCCAGGAGATGAATGTAAATGAAATAATATTTTTTCATAAGCTCCTTAGCGACCTGTATCTATATTAAGTGAAGTATTCCATTGAAATGTAAATGAAAACTTATTTTGTAGTGGGGAATGTTTGTTCATGTCCATATTATGTACCGAGGCTGAAATAGTGATGAGGTGTATTAGACACTTATGAAGGCACTTCTCTTTGTTCAGGTTTACTTTGGTATGCTTGATGCACTATTGGCTTCTGAGGAGCTTCCAGAAGAGTACCGGGATCGCTGTCAGGTAATTATCCCAAGTTTCCTTTGACATCCTTTGTCATTTAAGCAATACTAAGATTGTTTTTTTTTTTTTTTTTTAAATGCAGGATATATTGTGCAATGACTGTGACAAGAAGGGCACAGCACTTTTTCATTGGCTTTACCACAAGTGTAGGTTGTGTGGGTCATACAATACCAGGGTAATTAAGGTTGATTCAACAGATTCAAACTGCACAACTTTGAACCAGTGAGGGCATATGGCCTCGCATTGCATGTATAGGCATGTATCCGTGCACCCAACAGTTACACATGGCTTTGTAAATGATATGCCATTACAATTCTCATTTCAATTTTACCGTTTTTTCCTCGGCTGTATTCTTTTCAGCTATTGAGGGCGTCCATGTTATGCCGCATAGCTTTTGTTTCTTATACCACCGATCATTTGCTTGCTGGGTAGAAAATACTTCTGAAGACGAGTGCAGGAAATTTGAAAAATTTTGTTTTGGTTGTTGAGATTAGCCAAGTTACCTTTTGAAATATTACTGTCCTCGATATTACAAGCTGTGCTCTGAGCTTTTGTTTCTTCTACCACAATCATTGTCTTGCTGGGTAGAAAAATACCTCTGAAGAAGTGTATAGGAAAAATGAAGATTTTTTGTTTTGGTTTACATGCTGCGCTCTGACTTGGTCGCTTGGAAATCTTGGGAAAGCATATATCAGCTCCCTGAGATTTTCTTGAGAAATCCCTTGGGAATGCTTCACATAAGCTGGGTGTTTAAACGTTTTAGCTATGGGATGTCGGTGTTGGAGACAGTTGGATGGAAGAAGTACATTCAACCATATCACAAGCACTCAAGTGGAGCATACTCTCTGGCTTGTATCTGCTAAAATGCAATTTAGGGGAATTTGACACGGCCAACGCGTAACTGGGACAAGTTAATGCATCGGTAATGCCTACCCTACACCTGAAGAATTTGACACATCCAATGCTTAACTGTCTTCAGTCTAAATGCTGCTGCTAATATATCGTGGTCCTGACACTTGGTCCATGGCAATGAAATCTTCCTTACAGATGCAATTATATTTTGCAAGAGAGCATGCTTGGAACTTCTAATTTAATTTTCTTGTTTTTGCTAGGAGTGACAAGTTACTATTGACGGTTTTGGTAATCACAAGGACGCAGAAGCTGGTGGTTCTTGGCCAGTCGCATTCTGAAGAACCCTATTCTTTTAATTTTTTTAATAGCAGTGGTTAAAAATATTAACCAAGTTAATAACTTATCTATGAAAATGGCATGGCTAGCCGAGAGGCGCAAGTCTTTCATGCACAATTGTTTTTAAATAATGCACAGATGTACAATTAGTTACAATTAATTCTTTTAAAACTATTGAAAATTTACATATTCATTAATTTAAGAATTTATTTATGTAATTAATTAAAATATACGTAAATTAACTCACACAACCATATTAATAAAAAAACATTGAGTTAATTTTTTACTGTTGTACAATTATTGTGAAATATTTATAGGATTGTAGTAAAATTAAATTATTTTACTCTTCATCCTTTGAGTTTTAAAATTTTACTTACGAGGCAGAGAAATCTTTGCATATGGGCCAATTTATCATTAATAATTTATTTAAAAATAATAATAATAATATTATTATTTTTAATTTTTTATCAAAAAAATTATCCACGATAAATCACAAATATACAACTAGTGTATATATGTTGCACGTCAATCCCTCTCAACGTATTTTGAGCTGTAAAGGTATATGAAAGTACTAAACTTTCATCATAACTCATTTCACTCCATTTCTTTTTTACAACTAATATCTCAGATAACAAAAACATAAAACATAAAATTTTAATTTACAGTAATATTTTTAAAATTTCAACAGAACTTGCATGGAAGGAAGAAGAATTAAATCCTCTATACATGTTTTGAGACATTTTATTCACATTCGGTCATTTTTATATAAAAAAACGTGGAACTAACTTATTAAAAGAACAAACCATTATTGCATGAACGTTAATTAATTAGAATATTACTTAATTAATTAATAATGTGGTATTCAAATATCTATAGAGATTTTTATTATTTTTATTATTATCATTAAATGTATCTGGATCTTTTGTAATTCCTATTATTATTTTTATATTAGCAATTTCGCCTTCGTTTTCCTCGAGAGAGAAAGAAACTGATTAGGGATCCAAAACTTTGCTTGAATTCTGTGTTTCTTTTTATCAATTAGGTTTTTGCAGATTCAAAGCAGAATAAGTAAACCCCGGTCTCTTGACTACTGTATACTAAGAAAGAGGGAAGAGTTTTTGCATTTTATTCTTAAGAGCAGAAGAAGAAAAGAGAAGACTGTCTGAAGGGCAAGTTGGTGGAGAGATGGATTCGAAGAAGACAGAAAGTACATCAGCACCGCCGCCAGTCCTTAGAAAAGACCCATATGAAGTGCTGTCCGTATCAAGGGATTCTACTGATCAGGAGATTAAAAGTGCTTATAGAAAACTTGCTCTCAAGTATGCCCTTTCTTTGTTACTACTATACTATTCAATTTTTTGTTTGGATTTTCTTGTTGTATGTGATTTCTGAGCTAATTATGGGCACTGCTAGTTTGCGATTTCTGACCTAAATCTGTTTCCTTGAACCATGCTTGAATACAGCATTATGTAAATTTACTCGACCGAATTTGTTGTTGGGTTGGTGCTCCTATCGCATAATTAAGTGACAAAATTGGAATCAGAACAGTGGGAGCTGATTTATGAACAGTATATTATCAGATCCCCCCCACCCCTCCCCCGAGGAAAGATAGCATCTCCATGAGCTGGAATTTCATTTTAAGCATGCGAATAAATTGAATAATCTATGAGTATGATGCATTCATGTTGTGTGGGGACTGTTTGGTTGCTATGGGAGTCATTGCGTCCCAATGTGTGCTCTACTTACAGTCTTATGCTATCATCCAAAATGGGTTTCGTAAATGCAGGCCATCAGCCTGATTAAAGGTGGGAAATTGAGGTCGATGAATTGATGAAATTGCTTTCCCTTGATTTTTCCATCCTGGCAAATGAACCAAGTTACAAATGGTCCTTCCTTTTCATCCCACCTCTTGCCTTCATTTCCTTTCGTCTTCTACTAAAACGGAGTACCAGGCTGCTTTTAACTGTAAAATGCTTGGCCTTAGAAATTGTACATGTTGACCCTTATCGGTGTTTTCAGATATATTGAAAATCGAGTTCCACTCGATTAACATTTTGAATCTATATATACACATGATATATATGGAATAAGATAATAACAAAGTCCTATAGATTCTTTTCACTGTTTAGACAATGTGATAATGAAAAGATGCTTTGGAATTCCATAAGAAAGAGAATCTATACATCTCGTCATCAAATCCTTTCTTATATTCTCTTTTAGATAAGTGGAATTTTTTTTTGGCAAAATTCCATATATTCTTCTCTTTTGCAAGATCTTTCATGCTCGTTGCATAACATCCCATTTTTGTTGTATGGTAATCATTTGTGAAATGACAAGGTTATTGGTCAATATTGATGGTCAATATTGATTCAACCTGCTTACAATCTTGCGTTAACTAAGAATTATACTTGGACAGGTATCATCCAGATAAAAATGCCAGTAATCCTGAAGCTTCAGAGCTTTTCACGGAGGTTACGTATTCCTACAGTATATTATCTGACCCTGAGAAGAGAAGGCAATATGACAGTGCAGGTTTTGAGGTGCTTTTTTGTAGCTGCCTCTCTGTCTCTGTCTCTGTAATTCTGTACTATATTTTCAATGCGAAATGTTTAGTGCTCCATGTTGTGAAAAATGATACTGGATAGAGTAGCTTGATTAGCCTTTTTGTGCAGTTCGCATTAAACTGGAACTAACCTATGGGAGTTATAAAAGACATCAATCAGGATCGCTACGGCACACTTTATAAAATGCTGAAATTACCAAAAATAGGAATGACCAGTGAAACCTAAAAGATAACAATAAATAGAGGGGCATCACCAAGACAAATAAACTTGGTAATAGCTTTCTCTTGGCCATATTTGCAGTCCCACTTTGCGTGCGTCTGGTTTTCAAGGGATGTCAGGGCATTCATTTACTTTCTCCTGCCAGTTCTGAATAATTGCATTTTTTTTGCACTACATAATGTTTCATGTTAACCCTCTCTAGAGTTATTAACTTGTCAATTTATACAAGCTGGAATGATATTTGATCTTATTTTCTGTCTTCTCTTAATGTTTGCATGTTATGTGTTTTATTTATGGTGACTTGTCCTAATTTTTTGGACTTCTATAATCATTTCTAATCAGGCTGTGGATGTTGAAAATGTGGACATGGAAATTGATTTGTCAAATCTGGGAACTGTCAATACTGTGTTTGCTGCATTATTCAGGTAATTTGAGTCGGAAGTATTTGGATATTGTATTCTTTTTTTGGTTCAAAGGAGAGGTTTGAACCCAAGACCTCTTGATGGGAAAGGAACACTGATGCCAGTTGAGTTACAGCTCCTTGGCTATCGTATTCCTTTTTTTAACTGCGTTTAAGTTTCCTATTCTGTTGTGTATAGCAAGCTTGGTGTCCCAATCAAGACTACAATTTCTGCTAATGTTCTTGAAGAAGCTCTCAGTGGAACTGTCACAGTCAGACCCCTCCCTGTTGGTACATCAGTTAGTGGGAAGGTACTTGTGATGTTTATGTCTGGTATAAGTTATAACCATACTCTGTCATTTTTATTGACCTGTTTTGAGCTTAATTGCAGGTGGACAAACAATGTGCCCACTTCTTTGGCGTGACAATAGATGAGCAACAAGCTGAGGCAGGGATTGTTGTGAGAGTAACTTCAACTGCACAAAGCAAATTTAAGGTTATTTGAGTTCCAAGTGCAATGAATATTAGGAGTTTTTGGTCCCATGCTCCACCACTTTATATCTGCTTCCACTACTGTTTATGCAAATATAACAAGCTTTGTATTGCATTTCTTGATTTGCAGTTGCTTTATTTTGAGCAAGAAGCTAATGGTGGCTATGGTTTGGCCTTACAGGTACTATTATTTTCTTGCACCCCTTTATGTTTATAGTTTGTATTTCTTAAAGGAAAAAAAATCTTTAAAGTTTTGGACTGTTGTGTTATTTGATAAAATTATGAATGAAAGCTTAGAGAACTTTTGTGCTGTTTTAGCTTTAATTGCCATATTTCTCCATAAAGTAAGCATGAATGAAGTTTTGTACCTTTATTCATGGTATGACAACATTTTGTTTGTTTATTGCCATATCTTTACTGCTTACCATGACTTTGGATGGCAATTTTGCTTATTCTTATGATGAGGGCTTGTTGTTATGACTTTTTTTTTTCCAGTTACTACCTATTAAACCATCCAAGTGCCAAAACAACTCTTCAAATTCTATGAATATCAATTTCCAACCACTTAAAAAGGCACCCTTTGAGGTTTTGAATCTCAATTTTTGTGAGCATAATAATGTAATTTTGTAGTTTCAGGCAGCAAAAGTTAATTTTTAATCCTTTCTCACCAGTAAATATACCAAAACAGATTATACTTTTTCAAACTAACAAATAGTAAATAATTTATATAATAAGATGAAAAGAGAGATTTAAAGAAGAGTCAGAGATGTGGAGAGAAGAGAGGAAAGAAGAAATAGAGAGGAACATATAGCTTCCTAACGAAGTTAGAAGTTCAAAGTTGTTTATTGGGCAAGTTGTACCAACCATAGGGCTATCCTCTGTATATGGATTTCTTGTCTCGCTGTTATGTAGACTCCGTTTGGGAACCACACCGCATTCCCCAAAATTTTTTTTTGTTAAAAATTAATTATTATTTTTTTGTGTTTTGGATCGTTTAGATGCGCTGATCTCAAAAGTACTTTTTAAAAAATAAAAAAACATCATTTTGATGCATTTCGACATGAAAAGCACTTTGAAAAGCAATCGCAACCACAATCCCAAAAAGACTATTAGTATTGCTGACATGTAATGGTGGATTGATGTGGGGCTTTTAGTGAACGACTCATAGCTACTTGATTTTATGGTGGTGAAATTGAGCCTTGAAAGTGTCTTTATAAAGCTTTGAGATTGTGTGGACAACATGCATCAGAGGTTGCATATTACGATTCACCTTAAGAAAATCACAGATTGAATTCAATGGATTATTGGATTCCTTGAGCTCTTGGGTAAGGTGATTCCTTATTGAATTTAATGGATTATTTTTTTCCCTCAACATATATTCTTTTTGGCTCTTCTCTTAGCAATCAGTGAGGAAAAGAAATGTGCCAAAAGAGTGTTTACCTCATGTATGCTCCTTGGAAGCCAAAAGGGTTGTACTTACAATCTAGTTCATCTCTCTCCTATCTGATTAATTATGAGAGCATCAGGAAGCACCCTGAAGGAGGATGTGGGGGTTCATTAAACGGTAGTACTAACTTGTGGATGATAAAGGTGTTGATCATCATAAAATTTTCTTGGACATGTGTGAATGGCATTCTCTTAGTCAGGAAGATAATTGTGGCTTGAACATTTGGTGATGAGCTCCTTCTATCAGATGACTTGGGCATATCTTCATAATTGTTTTGATGTTCTTTCTTTTGCAGTGATACTTTTTTTCTAATAATGTTTGTTGCATTTTGCTGCTGAATGACCTTTGATATTTAGGGTGAAATTCTTTATGTTGGAAGTTTCAAATTGAGGCTTAGTCAAGTAAAAGAAATGGCTAACAGGAAAAAAAGGCAATATTCTTCCCAAAAAATTGGTTTAGACTGAAACATTTGATCTCAACCACCACCTTCCGATAGTGTAGCATATATTTGAAGGCTGTTTAGAGATTTTTGGGATGGGTTTATCCCTTACAAAGGATTATAAATATCTTTGAAAAAGTTTGGCTTAGCATTTCCTCTGTGTTGAACGGTACATGCTTAGTTTGATCAGTTTTTTGGGTCAAGCTTAATTGCTTTGTGGTCAAGTGAGTTTGTCAAGCTGCTTTGCGATTATAATCCATAGAGAGAATAGATAGCATATAAGTGTTGCTACACAGGTGCCAAACTTCCTGTATCTTTATTGTTTTATGTCTCTCCTTTTACTTTCTCTTTTGACAATTTCAGGTATCAGAGTGCCTAGGACTTCATGTCATATGATGAACTGATCTTGGTTCTGGCAAACATTTCATTAGCCTTGTCCCTTTACATCCCTTACCTGCTGTTTAACGCTACTATTTTATCTTGCATTTGGACTTGTGTGTAATTTAATGAGGAAAATCTAGAAATTTCTTGTCTTTCTAAATAAGGATATGAGGAGCATATTATCTCAAACATCATGAGTTTGGTAACTAGATTGTAGTTGCCTCATTTCTTATGAACTTATTTTAGTTGTTCAAATGCAAAGATATTGCTTATTCATTTCAGATTTCCCAGGATGTTCAATTTGAGTTCCATGATTACCTTGGTATCAACGACATCTCATCCTGGCATTTAACAACTCTTAGGATTTATGAAATTTCCATTTCTTATGATAATGTGCTCCCTGGAAAATGTTATCACCCTAACGTATTTGCTTGGGCCACTTGGACATGTATGTGAATTGAAATCAGTCACAATCTAGTGGTGTCATAATCAACACATCTCTATTGACTCACTTGTGGATTCCGCAAAACTAACTATATTACCATCTCTGTACAGGAAGATAGTGAAAAGACTGGCAAGGTGACATCCGTAGGGATGTATTTCTTACATTTTCAAGTGTACAGGATGGATTCAACTGTGAATGCGGTATGAGGTTCCATCCTGTTACATAATTTTTTTCCTTGTCATTTTACTTTGGTGGATATTACTTTTTTTCTCTTATGTGGCCGAAGTGATCTTTTTCTACACAATGGTGCTGCAGTTAGCTATAGCTAAGGATCCCGATGCTGCTTTCTTTAGAAGGTTGGAAGGTCTTCAACCTTGTGAAGTTTCAGAACTGAAAGCTGGGACTCATATATTCGCAGTTTATGGTTGGAATTATTGTGTCTTTTGAGTATGGATTAGCTGTCTTGCAGAATTTATATCGGTCTGACATTCACTGAATTTTGTCAGGAGATAATTTTTTCAAGACTGCTAGCTACACAATTGAGGCACTTTGTTCAAAGACATATGAAGATACCACAGAGAAGCTCAAGGATGTTGAGGCTCAAATTCTTAGAAAAAGAAATGAGCTACGCCAATTTGAGACAGAGTACAGAAAGGTAGAATCTGCTTCTATTGATGTGCCTTCTATCACTATTTGCTGATGCCCACATGTCCTTGAAATTCACTTACGATGTTTTGTAGGCTTTGGCACGCTTCCAGGAAGTAACCAACAGATACAGCCAGGAAAAGCAATCTGTATGTTATGAAACCTCGATGTCTCTTGTCAGATGGTGTTTTTCTACATGTTTGCAATATCTGCCTTCTAACTTAATAAAATACAACTGCTATACTTGTGCATGCATATACGTATTCTATGTATTGTAGATTTGCTCTGAATTGTTTTCCGGAGCTGGGTTATTTGCAAGAGGAGAACAAGATCATCTCGTCATACTGCAACATTTACCTTAGATGTAGTCTTTACTCACTTCAGAAAAGACATGTTATATGATAAATGAAAGGCGAAATGTTTCACAATAAGGAATCTTAAGTGATGGTAGCTTCTTATTCTTAGACTATGTTTGTTTATGAGGTCCACCGTGTAAACAGTCTACAACTTCTTGCTGCCTGCAAGTTCTGAAAAGCTTTCTGCTTAAATCTGTTTTCCCTGCCAACTTAGTGTTTGATATCTGTGATAACGGAACTCAAGTATTGTTTTCTTTATCATGGTTGAATCATAGCTGGCATAGATTACTCTGGTTCTGTATCTTCTGGTCACACTTTATGCCAAGGGTAAAGGTTCTTTTTGTTTGGCTGACCTCATCATTTTGGTTGCTGCAGGTAGATGAGCTGCTGAAACAGCGGGATAGCATACATGCCTCTTTCACCGTAACCAGGACGTTGAGCTACTTAAGTAATGGAAGTACGAGCAAACTTCTTGGTGATGATTCAAAAGCCGGGAGTCCAGTGGAAGATGGAACCTCTGATGGAAAGGATAAATCATCCAAAAAGAAATGGTTCAACTTGAGCCTTAAAGGGTCCGAAAAGAAGTAGACTTCAAAAGGTATTTAGATGATTTTGTATTGTTTCGAGGGATTTGACTGGATATCCATTATTGGATTGAAGTACTTGGATCATCCACTTAGCACGCAGAGACTTGGGCCTTATACTTTTTGTTTGATATTTTTTTCCTCTTTAGGTTTTACTGAGGTGGTTTATTAATGGCTTTTTCTGATATGTATCTGTAATTTTCATAGTTTGTATGTAACGGTATGTATAGTTTTAGTTCAAATTCGCCCATCTTCCTAGTTCATGTAAAACCTGAACATTTGTTGTATTGCATCCAGTGAAATAAAACTTTTTTTTTTCAAATTGTTTTTTTGTTTGGAGTTATATTAAAATATTATTTTTATTTTTAAAAATTTATTTTTGATATTAGGATAAAAAAACAATTTAAAAATATTAAAAAAAATAATTTAAAACTAAAAAAATATAGATTGCTGAACAGAGCCGAAGTAAGTTGGTTTTACTTCTTTTTGTTTTTAGTTATTATTTTATATATATAGGAATGATTTTTCATAATTTATCTAAACATAAATGACGATTTTATCATCCACTTGTATCCGACCAGTGACCAGATGTTCAACTACTTCAATCCTTCACTCATGTTCTTACTTCTGAATAAATATATTATATATTTCCTCGAATGAAGGCTATCTGCAGGCGTTTTCTGTAACATTGTATTTAAAACATCTGTATATGTCGGGAAAATTCTCTTCTCATCACTAGTACAAACAAATATGGCAGTGTGATTCTGAAACAATTGTGAAAACACAAAATTGTACTATTTTATCTGGAAAAGCAACAGGAATGAAATTTCATCAGCGATGCCTTTACAACGAACTTCCGCTGCCAATTTATAGTACTTATGGGCGGAATTTCTTGCCGGCACCAGAAATGGCTTACGTAATCTATGAAATGTCGTCCAGTGATGTCTTTCCCAACGAGATATCTTATTTTCGTCAGGAAAGCGTCTTGTATGAAACAGTTACATTGATGACGAACTTTTTTTCTGACAAAAGAATCTGGGGGAAACTTGTTCGACGAAATAAGGTACACTTGTCATAGAAAAGCATATTTAAAAAGTCTAAGAATGCCATTATAAGGAAAAAAATCAATCGATATCATTTTCATTTATGGAAGGTTAGCAACATGAGATGTATTGAGCTTGGCACGTCATATGATGGCCTTAAGGTTGGTTTAAATGTCGAGATCGATGCGTTATCAAAGAAACATCCCAATAATTGTGATCCAGGATTTTTACTAGAAGTAATTAAATTCAGAATTAGGAATGCACACAAATTTAGGGATTGGAGAGGGGGCACTCCGTGTGTATAGCCAGAGCCAGTTAAGCCCAGAGAAAGAGTATCTTATAAGCTTAGTTGCTACATTAATCTTAAGAAACAAATGGTTTAGAATCAACTTAAGTATTATCTCTTCAATTTATAACTAAGTACCTCCAATTCTATTGCTCAAATCCCTATCCGGCACCTATTTTTGTTACTGATTTGACAGTCGGAAATAGTTAAATGACTAATTAAACACATATATACAGAGACTAAGTTATAATTTACTCTCGGTATAAATTAAAAAATAATCTGCGATGATCATGGAGTAACACGTAGAACAGGACCATCTTAGGTTATCTGTTTAAGACAAATAGTATAGAAACATGACTTGATGCGCACAACACAACGAACATGAACTCCATAACATCAAACTTGTTGTCTCGACCTGTACGTGTTGAATTAAAAACCAATTTGCAGCTGTGGTTAGATTCTTGTATCTACTTGGATTTTTCAAACAGACAGATTCCTCGAGTGCTCAAGGATTGTTTAAGCGTACGTGAGGGTATTTGTTATAATAAGCACACAGGACAGTTATGAACTGCTTGAACCCATCTTCCTTTGTGTTTTTTTTTTTCTTCTTCTTCTGTTGAACCCTTTTTTAGAGACCAAGTCCCACAAGCGCACTCATAAACTTATAAGTTATAGCAAAGAACTCGATGAAATCCAATATTTATTAAGATAGATTCCCTGGTTCAGTCTTGTGTAGGTTTCTGAATTTCTTGTTGCCTTTTTACACGTGGTATGAGAATTTGCATTTGCTGGCAACTGATCCAGGAAATCTTTAACACATGAACATTATAGTCTGCGAAACTCTTCCTGCTATATATATATATATATATATATATATATATAGACACATAACAAAGACAAACAAGGCATGTGGATCAAACAACGATCTCTTATTAACGCTTTATTTTAATTGGATAGGTTACTCTTAGATAAGAGTATTGTACTGATCTAACCTAAGATAAGAGAAGCTTTGTTATTTACCAGATTTTAAGGTGGTTGGTACAATTAATTTATCCAACTTATAAATTTAGCCTTGAAATTAGTAACACAAGGTTGTACGTGTTTACTAGCTATCTCTATTTTAAAAAAAAAATCCTTTTTATAGAAAATAAGGAAATATGTTTATTATATATATTTTTTTTCAGAATAGAAAACAAAAGACTTATTTGACTTAAAAATTGAAAATTGAAAATGTTAAAATGAATGACCATGCATAAAATGTTAGGTAAATCAAACAAGATCCCTATTTTTAATTAATATAATGAAGAAATTGAGAAACAACTAATGAGATGTTTTTCAATTTTCTTAAAAAAATAGAAAACATGCGTTTCCAAGAAAAAAATCATTGTTTTTTAAACTTTTCATTTCTTAAAAAAAAAAGAAAAGTAAATGCAATCTAAATTTCCCACTTGCTCCATTTGATGATACAACATGATAATTCTATTTCACAACTACAACGTGGGCACATTGTAATAGATGGACCATGCTATATAAGTGTGATTATTTATTTAAGTAGCGAGAATTGCGCATAGACTAATCACTACAAAATAGAAGGGACAAAAACTTTAATATATATAAAAGAATTAACTGATGAACTATAAGTTCTTGTCATGTCATGTGCTGATGCTTCCCAACCCCATGGCTTTGGGCTGGATGCTATATATTGGTGTGTTTGTGTAGCCGTCTAGTGTCTTGCTTTTTTAGAAACCAGAGCACATTTATTTTATCTCATTGATTGGCCGAAGATCTCTACTTCCAAACTTATTTCACTGGCTTCCATTTCCTTGACAAAAAGAAAAAAAAAAGAACGAAAATCAGACACAAAAGCTTTGATGGGATTCATATAGCAATCATTTATTTCCTTAAAACGGCAGCCATTCTAGACGATAGTCGAAGCATAAGTGCTTAATATCATGTTAACAGTATGATTAATTTTTAAATTTGGTTTTAGTAAGATAGGCGAAGAAAGGGTCACCTCACATGACATAAAGCTAACTCCACTCAACCACACTCCTACTTTTCCTACCTAGTTTTTAAATGAGGTAGGTAGCATCACTTGGAATACCATGGAAGGGTTGATGGTGATGCGTTCAGAATTTTAAAATATTATTTTTTATATCAATTCATTTAAATAATTCAGAGATATAATTAAAAAGAAATTAAAACTCGAAAAAATTTAAAATTATTACTACTACACCGCAGTACCAAACAACGTATTTAAATCATACCCATGATGTTTGGGATTGTTTGAAAAAAAGAGAAAGAATAAAGGTATGAACATATCCATGAAAAGGGATTTCCAACTTGAAAACCAAGTCACATTGGGTCTATCTTTTTATCCTTTATGGATGCTTCCAAAGTAATGGTTGCGAAAGGGAACAAGGATGATTAGAAAGTTAATGGAGTTCTAACATGATAGGATCATGTCTGAAATAATCCTTCGCTAATAATGTTTTTTATACAGACTCATTGGTTAATTTTCTTTGATAAGCACTACTTTGGTGGGCCATCTACATGATTCGGGTGATCTTATATGATAATATCGGCATCCCTTCAATCAACCAGCAAAGTAAGCATGATTAAGACCCCTAAAAGTGTTTTTTATATTGGAAGGTGTGAACCATCAACGAAGAAGGAAGAGGACAGATGTTGATGAAGGAAGAAGAGGTCTGATTGGACAATTCTTTCACCACCCTAGCTACCTAAGGCCCAGGCCCTACTGCTGCTTAAGACTCTCTCCTGTGGGCCCATTGGCACCCATGTGGTCCCCATCCTAGGCGTGTCCCACCAAAAGTTTGTCCAAAGAGGGCGAGGGAGACCAATTAGATTTACCCTCACATGCGTCACCCTCCATCAGTGGAGAAATCCTTGTGCCTATGCTAACCCACCCATCTTGACAATTCATATATATAAATCCCTTCCTCAACCAAGGCGGCCTCCCTACTCCCTTCCACGCATCTTCTCTCTATTATTCATGCTTTTGTTAGGCCTGAATAATTTTTTTTTT
>Ga0325414_1001666_pt1 | contig 21783 bp, 18 predicted proteins | sample PopdelMetagenome_8_FD_206183 | JGI IMG/M metagenome (GOLD analysis project Ga0325414, IMG submission 206183) | Populus deltoides microbial communities from Bellville, Georgia, United States - Leaf-PdKOR-R3 | ecosystem: Host-associated > Plants > Phyllosphere > Phylloplane/Leaf | place: USA... | reverse complement strand
AATTTCTATTTTCAGGTCCATCAGGGTCGTGTCAAGAGTGATACTAGTTTAGTTTGTCTTTTGCTTTTGACCATGTAAATTATTTGTAAATTAAAAGACTTATCTCCTAAAACTTGAGATGTAATATCAATCCGTAAATCTGAATGTATGCCTTTAATCTAATGGTTGAAACTCTAAGTACCTATTTAACCATGCATGTTTATAGTTGAAATTGAATCTTTCATTTGAACTACATTATATGATGTTATTGAATAAGATGTGTTGTGTTGATGATAATAAGTTGGGTTGGGACCCAGGACGATTGGGTCGTAATTGAGTTATGAGGAGATGTGAGATATTAGAAGTGTAAACAGGGTATATGTCGATAACTTGGGACCTCCCAGTATAGGGGAGACTCTGCCGAAATTTTGGTGGAACCTGTATATCAAAAAAAAAATTACCTGAAAATGATATTTTTGATTTTTTGATTACCAACCTCTTCCCAACATAATGGAGTGCGGCATTTCCTACCATATAATGCTTCATAGGGAGCCATTCCCACAGTGGTCTGATAACTTTTATTGTACGTAAACTCCACCAATGGCAAATGATCTTCCCAGCTGCCACCAAAATCCAGTATACAAGCTCTCAGCAAATCCTTCATTTTTTTGGGATGTGACATTTTGGTATCAGAGCCATTGTGATATCCTGGTTTAGGTTCAGGATGTGGAACGAGATTTTGATGGTTAATGAATAATTGTAAGATGGTTACCACACGGTAGGGAGCCAGGACCGAACTATTCCCAGGACCGGATAGAGGTCAGGATTTACAGACAGATGCTGGACAGGGAGAGGATCCCCTAGCAGATACTTCATCTCATGCACCAGTGATACAGGTGTCAGGACTTCAGGGTATTCCGATAAGAACTGTACCGTTAGAGGGCCCAGGTCAGCAGGGTCAAAGAGTAATTCCTCCACCAGTACCGCCAGAGACAGTGCCTGCTACCATACCTCATCCACCAGTAACAATGTCTACTATTGTCCCATCACCATATGCTGATCCAGGGTTTTTAGCCCAGATTGTTAGGGCTGTTATTGAAAGCATGTCCTATGTATCAGCTCCAGCATCCCCTGTGCCACAGACCACTCTGGTGGCAACAACATCAACTGACAGTGTGGTTGCTCTAGTTTGGACAGTGAAAAGTATGAGAGAGATGGGCTGTGAGTTGTTTTTGGAGAGGCTGATGCTGAGGTTGCTGTGAGGTGGCTTCGAAAGGTTGAAGATACTTTAGAAGAGATTCAAGTGGCGCAAGAGTTGCGGGTAAGATGTGCCACCCAGCTGTTATCAGATAGAGCTCACTCCTGGTGGGACATAGTACGATCAAGAAGGCCTATTGGATCATGGACATGGGCTGAGTTCTGGGCACAGTTTGAGAGCCAATATTATTCTTCCCAGCATCAGAGAATCAAAGCACAAGAGTTTTTGACCTTGACTCAGGGGGATATGGCTGTATTGGAGTATGAGAGGAGATTTCATGATCTCTCCATGTTTGCTCCATATATTGTTCCGACCGAGCAGCATCGGATACAAAAAATGCGAGATGGATTACGACAGGATTTGAAACAGGCATTGATCCCTCACAGATTTGAGACTACAAGAGAGTTGATTGATGCAACTGAGGCTTTAGAAACCTGTATGAAAGAGGGTCAACAAGGTCAATCCGAGTTGGGGAAGCGGAAAGAGTTTGAGTTTACTACCGGGAGACCTCCTTTTTTTAAGAAAGGGAAAGGGCAGTTTACTCAGTTTAAGAAAGGGACTGGGACAACTGTTAAATCTGCTCAGAGTGTAGGAGTGAGTTCGATCGGGGGACATTCTGGTTCAAGAGATAGTGCTGCCAGGGGAGGATCAGAATAGAAACCTACTATGTATCCTCAGTGTGGTCGGTGTAATAAAAGGCATCCAGGTGATTGTTCGATGATGCCTGGTCGATGCTATATTTGTAGAGGAGAGCATTTATGGAAGGAGTGCTCCTACCTGGGGCGAGGCTGTTATTATTATGGGGCTCAGGGACATTAGAAGAGAAATTGTCCTCGAAAGGGGGAGTTTTTGCAGAGACAACAAGCTCAGACTCAGAGCCAACAACATTCCATCACCATAAATAGACCAGTGAGGCCCGCTCAATCAGGGGCTAGTGGGATTAGAGGCAGGGCAAGAGTGCAAGATACTAGGACTCCTGGCAGGGTTTATAATATGACACGGGAGGATATTAGAGCTGCTTCAGATGTGGTGGCAGGTATGCTCCAAGTAAATTCTCAGGTTATATATGCATTGATTGATCCCGGGGCAACCCATTCTTTTGTGGCAAGTCGAATAGTAGAAAAATTAGGAAAATGTCTCAATAAGGTAGATAAAGGGTTTATTATTAGTACACCTCTCGGGGAAACTGTGAATATTGATTGTGTATATAAAGAAATCAGGGTTAGTATTAATGGGTTAGAAATGAGGGTATATTTATTACCACTAGAATTGTATGATTTTGAAGTAATTTTAGGCATGGATTGGTTGGGTAAGTATAAAGCTCAGATAGATTGTTTTGCAAAAACAGTGATTCTCCAAGGACTTGATGGGAGGAGAGCGATATTTAATGGAGAAAGAAAAATTATACCAAATTGTATTATTTCAGCAATGAGGGCTAGGAAACTGGTACAAAGGGGATGTGAGGCGTATCTTGCTTATGTGAAAGATAGGGAGAAAGAGAGTGAGCTGTTGGCAGACATTCCTATCATAAAGGAGTTTCCAGATGTGTTTCGTGAGGAGTTGCCTGGGTTACCTCCTGAAAGGGAAGTGGAAGTCTCAATTGATATAATTCCCGGGTCGGCCCCTATAGCTCAGTCGCCCTATAGGATGGCACCTGCGGAACTAGCTGAATTGAAGATACAACTGCAAGAATTGTTGGAAAAAGGATTTATACGTCCTAGTAGTTCACCTTGGGGAGCTCCAGTGTTATTTGTAAAAAAGAAAGATGGAACTCTAAGACTTTCTATTGATTATCGACAGCTTAATAAGGTGACAGTAAAGAATAAATATATGTTGCCACGGATAGATGATCTTTTTGATCAACTCAAAGGAGCCAGGGTGTTTTCAAAAATAGACCTAAGGTCGGGATATTATCAATTGAGAATTAAAGAATTAGATGTGCCAAAGACTGCGTTTAGGACTCGTTATGGACATTATGAGTTCCTAGTAATGCCATTTGGATTGACGAATGCGCCAACAGTGTTCATGGACTTAATGAACCGGGTATTTCGACCATATTTGGATAGCTTTGTGGTGATATTTATTGATGATATTCTAGTCTATTCTAGTTCAGACCAAGAGCACGAGCAACATTTGGGTTTAATACTACAAACTTTAAGGGAGCATCGGCTGTATGCTAAGTTAAGCAAGTGTGAGTTCTGGTTGAAGGAGGTAACCTTCTTGGGACATGTGATTTCAGTAGATGGTATACTTGTAGATTCGCGGAAAGTCGAGGTAGTATTGAAATGGGAGAGGCCAACCAATGTAACTGAAATTCGTAGTTTTCTTGGATTGGCGGGATACCACAGGAGGTTTATAGAAGGATTCTCCACCATTGCCATTCCGATGACAAGATTGACTCGGAAGGGAACTAAGTGGGAGTGGACCAGAGAATGTGAAGAGAGCTTCCAAAAGTTGAAACAGAAGCTAACTACTACTCCGGTATTAGTTCTTCCATCAGGGACGGGGGGTTTGTAGTTTATAGTGATGCGTCAAAGAGGGGACTTGGATGTGTGTTGATGCAGCATGGAAAAGTTATTGCTTATGCGTCCAGACAATTGAAGCCGCATGAGGTCAACTATCCAGTGCATGACCTAGAGTTGGCTGCAATTGTGTTTGCCTTGAGAGTGTGGAGACATTATCTATATGGATCTCAAGTACAAATTTTTATTGATCATAAGAGTTTGAGATATTTGATGACTCAAAAGGAGTTGAATATGAGACAAAGACGTTGGGTAGAGTTAATTAAAGATTATGACTGTGTGATAGACTACCATCCGGGAAAAGCTAATGTTGTTGCAGATGCCCTTAGTCGTAAGAATAAAGCTTTAGTAATGGATTCAGATGAATGTGATAATAAGGAGCTAATAGAATTGGGAAAGATAAATGCCAAAATAGAGGTTGGGCCTGGGGATTCTTTGTTGGCTTAGTTAAAAATCAGGTCAGTATTCCGAGATAGAATACTGGAAGCGCAAATGAGGGATGCTGAGGTTAAAAAGGTAAGGGATAAAGTAGAATCAGGAGCTGAAACTCCTTTCCAAGTACTGAATGATGGAATGGTGGTGATGGGAAGGCGAATGTATCTTCCAGGAGATAAAGTGCTGAAAGAAGAAGTGTTAAAGGAGGCCCATGAGTCTAGATTTACTGTACATCCAGGAAGCACTAAGATGTACAGGGACCTGAGAGAATTTTATTGATGGCCAAAAATGAAGAAAGAGATAGCCGAATATGTGACTGGATGTAGTGTATGTCAACAAGTAAAGATAGAGCATCAAAAACCAGCTGGGCCTTTACAACCACTTTTGATACCTCAGTGGAAGTGGGAGGATATTACAATGGACTTCGTGTCAGGATTAAAAAGGGGAAGGAAGGGTAATGATGCAATTTGGGTTATAGTAGACCGGTTGACAAAGTCTGCTCTCTTTTTGCCCATGAAGATGACGGATCCAGTCGACAAACTGGCGAGGCTATATGTGAATGAAGTGATAAGACTTCATGGAGTGCCGGTGTCAATAGTTTCAGATCGGGATCCCCGATTTACATCTCGATTATGGCCATGTATCCAGAGTGCTTTGGGGACGAGGTTGAATTTGAGTACTTCTTTCCACCCCCAGACATATGGTCAATCTGAACGAACAATTCAGACATTGGAGGATTTGCTGAGAGCTTGTATACTGGATTTTGGTGGCAGCTGGGAAGATCATTTGTCATTGGTGGAGTTTACGTACAATAACAGTTATCAGACCACTGTGGGAATAGCTCCCTATAAAGCATTATATGGTAGGAAATGTCGCTCTCCATTATGTTGGAAGAAGTTGGTAATCAAAAAATCATTGGGGCGGAATTAGTTAAAATCATGACAGAAAGGTGAAAGTGATAAGGGATCAAATGAAAGCAGCACAAGATAGGCAGAAAAGCTATGCTGATACTAGGAGAAGGCCGCTTGAATTTGTAGTGGGAGATCAGGTCTATCTAAAAGTTGCTCCCTAGAAGCATATGCTGCGTTTTGGTATGAAGGGAAAATTAGCACCGAGATATATTGAGCCCTTCGAAGTGACAGAGAGAATAGGGCCTGTAGCATACAAATTGGCTTTGCCATCGCACTTGGCCAAGATACATAATGTGTTTCATGTATCCATGCTACGTAAAGCAGGAATTGACCCATCTCGAGTGCTATTACAAGTCCCTGTGGAAATTAAAGAGGATTTGTGTAAGACCTGTGAAGGTGTTAGACCGGAGTGAAAAGGAGCTTCGGAATAAAAAGATATCAATGATTAAGATCATATGGAGGAGCTCTCAAATAGAAGAAGAGACCTGGGAAAGGGAATCGAAGATGAGAAGAAAACATCCTGAATTATTTCAATATTCAGGTATGACTTAAATTTCGGGGGTGAAATTTTTAAAGGTGGGGAGAATGTAAACCCCGGTAAAAATAAATAAATATATATATATATATAAATCTCGAGAATTGAGTAAATTAATTGATATGACTTGTGCAAGTATGAAATAAAAAAATCTGAATTTTGACGAAAAATTACAAACTGGCTAATTTTACGTTATAACACATAACTTTCAATCTGGTTATTGGATTAAGTTGAAATTTTGCATGGAGTCTTATAAAATATTATTTTAACCTAGGTTAAAATTTCAGAATTTTTGGAGTATGATAAGAATTTGTTTCAGATAAAAGAACAAATGGCACAAATGATTGTCTAAAAAATTCCTTAAGGACCAAATTGAGACTTTGCCCAAAACAATCCTCTTTAAAAAGTTGCCAGCAATTAAAAAAAAAAAGAAAAGGAAAGAGGGATTGTGCAGCCGGCCAAGGGAAGAAAAAAATGAGAAAAAGAGGGTTTGTGTTATTTTTTCATGGAAATTGCTTGAAAAATCAAAAACAAAGTGTAAGATAGAAAGAGTGTGGGGTAATTAAAGAGAGGGTTGATACATTAAGGAGACTACAAGGAGTTTGAAGATTTTAAGAGTGCTTTTAGAGAAAGAAAAAGAAAATTAAGCTTAGAGGGAAGTGTGAAGGAAAAGAACTTGATTCAACTTGTTTTAGCTATTGATTCTTCATTCCTTAAGGGTAAGAAAACTCTCCATGATGGTTCATTTTATTGTTTTTCGTGTTTGTTATTGGATTGAGTAGAATTGGTATTATGTGAAGGTGGGTTCTTGGTGTTATGATGGTTTGAATGCATGGATTTATGTTAATTACATGTTTATTGAAGGAATAAATGGTTGGGCTTGTCATTAATTAGGTTAATTTGAAAAAAAAAAGTATTTCTTCCTCTTAGTATTGGGAATTTCGGCCAAGGGTGCTTTTTTGGGGTGATTAGGTTGTTGAATTAATAACAAACAAATTATATTTAGTTATGATAATTGAGTATTTGGTGATTGAAGAATGGATTAAAAAAAATGGTTTCCACCTTGGATTAGCTAGTGATTCCTTGTTATGTTATAAGTAAATATGATTTTATTGTGTTGATTAGTGAAATTTCATACATGGATGCTTAGTTGTTGTTATGTGTGATTATGAAACTCTTAGAAAGGTGAATTTGGCCATAGAAAATATAAGAAATAAAATTTCAAGCTTGAAGAGATTAATGAATTGTATTTAAATAGTGAAAGAAAAAATAAAATGAAATGATGTGTTGAATTAGGTGTAAATGAATTAAATTTCCTTTGATTGTTAGGAAAAGTTTTATAGAGATATAAGATTTTCTTATAATGGTGGTGAATTAAAAGTTTAGGTGGATGTAGCATTGTATGAATTATTTGTGGAATTATTAAAGAACATGAAACTATGTTAGAATAACCACAATAGTTTCGGATGTTAAAATTATATTGATCGAAAATCTTATTGTGTGATGAAGTTTTAAGAAAATTATTGAGTGATTGAAATATTGAAATCATAAGATCTTTCAATGGAACAGGAGAGGTTGGAGGCTCCAGACAGCAGCAGGGAGTTACTAGTCAAGCATCACCAGCAGGTAGGTATTCGACATCTTGAATTTTTATAGAAAGATTAATTGAAAAACCAGTGTTAATTTTAATTAGAAATTTTGTAATGTATGTTTGATGTTAACGGATGAATTAATGCCCGGTAATTGGGCGGATAAATTAGTATCGGTAATTGGGCGGATGAATTAATGCCCGATAATTGGGCGGATAAATTAGTACCGGTAATTGGGCAGATGAATTAATGCCTGGTAATTGAGAGTGAATTAATGCCCGGTAATTGAGCAGATAAATTAGTACCGGTAATTGGGCGGATGAATTAATGCCCAGTAATTGAGAGTGAATTAATGCCCGGTAATTGTGCGGATAAATTAGTACCGGTAATTGGGCGGATGAATTAATGCCCGGTAATTGAGAGTGAATTAATGCATGGTAATTGGGCGGATAAATTAGTACCGGTAATTGGGTGGATGAATTAATGCCCGATAATTAAGTGTGAATTAATACCCGGTAATTGGGCAGATAATTTAGTACCGGTAATTGGACGGATGAATTAATGCCTGGTAATTGAGAGTGAATTTGTACCGGTAATTTAGTGGATAAATTAGTACCGGTACTTAAGTGAATAACTTAGTGTCCCTAATGAGAGAGCAATACCCCGTGAAACGGCTAAGATTGAAATTTAATGGAATGAATATGGAGGTGTAAGATATTAATGTTTCATAATAAAGTGTGTGTGTGTGTGTGTGTGTGTGTGTGTGGTGAAATGATACATTGCATTTATTGATAAAATGTTAATCTTATTTTCAGGACCCTCGCAGCAGTAGAATAGATCCTGCTTGAATACATGCTACTTTTGTTTATTTATTTTGATCAACATGTATTTTGAGAATTATGAATAATGTAAAAGAGTTGAATGAACCTTTATATTTGTAGAACAAAGCTTTTATATGTAATTAATGTATATGTCATACTTAAAAATATCTTTATTTTAAATTAAGTATTTGTATTCTATCATAGTTGTTCATATGATTAGGAATGTTGGGTTGATAAATTAATGGGGGTGTTACATTCATAATCTAAGTTTTACCATTTTCTTTATATAATTATTATTAATTGCATCTTGATTATTAGACAATACCTGTTTTTGTTTTGTGATGCGTTGTTTGGGATAAAGGTCCAAGATGATTGGACCATGATTATGATATGAGTTTTGACAGGAATGAAGATGTCGATAACTTGGTATAGTCCCGTTACAAGAGAAATTCTGTCGAAAGTTTTTTGAAAAAAAAAATTAATAATAATAATAATAATAATAAATTTTACACCACATAAAAAAATTTTACACTTTTAAATAATTATGTTTTTTTTTCTTTTTTTTGGGATATATTTTTTTTTTATTTCATACTTGCACAAGTCATATCAATTAATTTACTCAATTCTCGCGACTTATATATATATTATTTTTACCGGGGTTTACATTCTCCCCACCTTTAAAAATTTCGCCCCCGAAATTTAAGTCATACCTGAATATTGAAATAATTCAGGATGTTTTCTTCTCATCTCCGATTCCCTTTCCCAGGTCTCTTCTTCTATTTGAGAGCTCCTCCATAGGATCTTAATCATTGGTATCTTTTTATTCCGAAGCTCCTTTTCACTCCGATCTAACACCTTCACAGGTCTTACCTTCATAGACAAATCCTCTTTAATTTCCACAGGGACTTGTAATAGCACTCGAGATTGGTCAATTTCTGCTTTACGTAGCATGGATACATGAAACACATTATGTATCTTGACCAAGTGCGATGGCAAAGCCAATTTGTATGCTACAGGCACTATTCTCTCTGTCACTTCGAAGGGCCCAATATATCTCGGTGCCAACTTTCTCTTCATACCAAAACGCAGCATATGCTTCCAGGGAGCAACTTTTAGATAGACCTGATCTCCCACCACAAATTCAGATCGGAAAGTTTATTTTGTACACTGTCTACCCTACCCATCAAACGAACCATGTTGTGCATTGCCTTTTCTTTTTCAATCAAGATCATCAGCTTGCACTGAAATATACAGTTTACTATATCTTCCGAGGCTATACACCAATATACGCTATGAAAACTAAACAATGGACACGAATCATAGCAAAGGAAACAGAACGAATATGTTTTTACTGCAAGTAAACAGAGGACGCACAAGAAAAAATTTCTCCGAGGGCGGTAGCAGAGAGTATGATATTTCCTTGCATGAAGCATAGTCAGTCAAGTGTTCTTCTCCAAAACAGATAGTGCTGGTGTCAAATAGTTGTTTGCTTTGTCAGGTAAATGCGCCACCTGCACAAGAAATACATATTGTAGTGTGTTAAATTCTATCCAAGCCTACGAATATATATATATATATATATATAGCTTTTTAGTTTTATTCTTTTGCATTAAAAAGCTATTATATTTGTATGTTCCTTACAAGTTCATAGAGCTCCCTCCCTTGCTCAGCAACGTATTCGTAACAGACCTGCACAATCAAAATTCAGTCTTCCATCTAACTTTAGCTAATCTCAAACCTAAACTGAATGTTACCCACATCAAAGCTCTTGTTTCTTGCAGTCGAATCGTGCAATGCCTTCACGCAGATATCAGCCACATCAGCACAACTAATTCCCTAATTTAAGAAAAAATATTAGGATATTGAATTAAGTTCAATAATGTCCTCTTCTATGCTGAAGAATAATTAGTTCTCACCTGAGAAATCCTATTTCCTTGATCAAATATTAGTGCACGTTGACCACCTGGCTCCTCCTGCGAAAAGCAAGCTTTCATTATGTTTTCCATGTTGGGGCTGGGCTTGGACTATTCAAACATCTAATTTGCTAGAGATAAAGCAACTCGAATAATTATACATTAAAGAATTTACATCTACAACTACCAGTTGTCCATTGATATTTATCTAGGATAACTTTAGGCAAGACATCAAAAAAAGACTGCAATGACACTTGGAGATATTAATTAGAAGCTGCTATTGACAAAAATGATTTCTTCAGATCAGTTTACAACACAGAAAAGCAGCAATTGAACTTGTGTCTTTCTATGTACAATGACATACTGGTGTCACAAACTCTATAACAGTTTCTCCTCTCAGAAACCAAATGCTATTAAGATATGAGTTTGTTGGATATCAACACCATGCTAGTCAAGACAAAAAAAAATAGCAATGCTTGTAAGCACTAATGTTAATCTTAAAAGAGGTCAGTCATCCACTGCTGTATGGCTAATTAATGTTAGAATTCTGTAGACAAGAACAATAATTACCTGTAGGGGACCAGGGCGAATGATTGTGTATCCAAGTCCTGATCTCCTCAGCGAGTCTTCCCCGGCCTGGAAAATGTTTGACCACAAATGTGACTAGGCAAGAAAATAAAAAGAAAGGACAAAATCAGAAAATGGTGCTAACCCTCTTGGCCTTCAGAACTTGTTCCCTTCTTGTGGGTTCCACTCCTAATCCTGTACATGAGACCAAGACAAAGTCTGTTTCTTGCCCAGTCTGCATAACATTCATAATAGTCTTAATAAACAGGAAAACTTCTAGTTTCCATATATAACTCTTAGGACAGAAAAGATTATCTAGATGTTTTTTTGAGCAGCAGTAGCAGAGCACTTACAGGTAAAGCTTTTATGTATTCCAATATAAGCTTAAAGCTTCTCAGGTCTTGCTTCGCTCCTGCAGGTGCTTCAACAGGTCTCTGTAGCAAGAATATTGAATAGAATCAGCGTAGCTGGACCAAAACAAAAATGCAACTCCACAAGGTCCATGCTTGTAAAGCACATCATAAAAAAAATCCTTTAGACCACATCTTTTCTGGAAAATCCAATTTTTCATTCACGCAAAAAAATAGAAAAACTAAAATGCAAAGTTCCATTTCTTGAAAGAAAATAGACAAACTAGCAAATTCACTATAAAAAATAATCCTAATGGCAAAACCAAATTATAGTGACAAACAATGCTTCAAACAGTAATACAGATAAGCAATCACATCAAGAAAATACATGTTACCTTGAAAAGGAAGCCATAACTAGCTAAGATGCCTTACATTACCAACACGTACTTATCGTGCATGAAGTATGTATGGATCTGCTGACCTATAACTTAAGCTTTTAAACCAAATTCTCAAGCAACTTCTTAACAAATTATGTAGTGACAACCACAATGGAAAATTGGAAATTGTGGAACCTTAAAAATGAAGAATTCTCCTCCATGGAAAAGTGATTTTCATGTGATTAAATCTTGTCACGTAGTTGCTTTAACTGTATTTTACCCAATTTGGGGCAATCTTAACAATGAGTGGCATCTCATCCCAATCAATTAAGCCAAATTCAAATAAGAATTGAGATATAAAGACCCAAGGCAAATAAAAAAAACCAATCATCTCACAACCATTGAAAGCAAATGAATGCTGAAATCTCATATTAATGTTACTTTTCATTCTAAAACGAAACAGCATAATATTTCTTTAGTATTTTTATGACAATTCACTGATAGACAAACCTGTCTTCGGGGCTCAAAGCGGATGGTCATTGTGTGTACAAGAAATGGGTCCAATGGCAGATCATCTGGTTTTACAGGGCGGAAGGCAGAAAATGGCACTCTTACCTGCCATTTACACAAAAAAGAAGCTGTTAAAAGAAGAAATTGGAATCTGGATCTGCATAGCACTAAAAGAAAGGTATCAGAGATGCTCACCCTACAAAATCCTACTTTGGTGCTAATTCTTGCAAAATACAATTTGCTTTGAGTTGTGTCAGCTGAAGGACCAGCTTCGAGTATCAAAACATAAGATCTTCCATTTCCACCAACAGAGAGCACTAGACCTTCATACCTAACCCCAAGGAAAATTTTATTTTAGGAGTGTGATAAGCATTCAAGGTGGATGCAAAAGAATAAGCCAACAGGAAATCTATTAACATCCAGCTTCTAGTGATATAAGGAGCTATTGATCTTTATGTATCACGTACCTGTCAAGAGTATAACCCAAAGGAAGTGATAGCTTTTTTGACAATTCAACATAGCCTCCCCTAGTGAAAACATACCCTATAGGCGAGATGAATAACAGAGTAAAAGAAAGCATGCATAGAACATTTAGCAGTTGTATATACAAAACTTTACTAAACGTCAATGTAAATGCTGTCTCTCTCAATTATGTTAGCACATATTTCACCTGAGAAAACTGCATCTCCGGCCTCGGTGAACTCAAATTTAGCATCCATTCCTGCATCATACTTCGAAGCAACTGCATCCTGGAAGTAAGTTCCTTGACGAACTTCCCAGCCATTCAATGAATCTGCGGATTTGAACTTTGCAAGCAAGAGCTTGCTTTTGCTGCTTTTTCCGGCTCGTAGTTGAGCTAGTTTGTTGTTGTAGTCCTGCAATTTTGTAATGTATAATTACTCAAAGACATGACAAGGGAGGTTCGATTCAGCTGAAAATGAATGTGAGACACTACCTGAAGGGCTTTGGTGAGATTAGAAACCCCTTGGTGATCAACTCTGAAAAGATCCCCAGTGATGGAAGAACGAGCAGTGGCACAATATATGATTTTGTTGCAGCCCACCACCGCTGCCTTAAGGGTAGAGGGATCTCCCACATCCCCTATCATGATCTCCACTGACCTGGGAAGCATGTTCACAACTTCCTCATCTGCCTTCCTCACCAAAGCCTGCATTAATTAATTAATTAATATACTAAGAATTAAGGAATCAAGAATATTAACCCCAATAATAAGGGGGAGGGAGAAGAAAGACCTTAACAGTGTAACCCCTGAGCATAAGTTTCCTAACAACAATGCGGCCAATGCGACTGGTGGCACCAACAACAAGAACAGTGGTGTTCTGGGCACCAGGGATAGCAAACTCACACATGGGACCTTCCCTGATGAGCAATGCATCAAGAGCTTCCTTGTCATCTGCACGTGTTGTTCTTGATATCTGTCCCAACCCTGAGAACTTCCTCCACACCTCATCGAATATCTGCCTTGACTTCCTTCCAAGTCCAACAGGGTTTACATCCTCCAAATTCAGTGGTTGCTGCTGCTTTGTTGTGCTTTCCTTGTTATGTTCTTTCATATTCTCTGTCTCTGTCTCTGTCTCCGTCTCCTTCCTGTCCTTGATTGCTCTCACCACAACTAATGTGCTCTTCTTGTGGCTGTTCTTCACTGTTGAGATAGGGAGAGATGTGTAAATCTTGCGGTGTGAGGTGAAGTTGAAGTGATTGCTGTTCGTCAAACTGGCACTCGCATTTGTCGTTGGAGTCACACTTGCACTTGCTGCTGCTGCTCTCATCTTTTCTGTAAATTCTTGCTACCACTGATTAATTATTACTGACTAAATTTGGTTTATGATATAATCAACAAATGATTATCCAAGTCTCTTCAACATGCAATATATAGTAGGGTAGGTACTCCTCTTCTGTCTATGGCAGAACTCGGACAACTGTTCGTTTTCTTCTGACAACTTAGAAAAAAATACTTAATTATATGCATATATGCAGAAATTGAATTTATGAGTGGATAATTGTGACAAGAAAGATTACAAAAACCAGGAAAAACAAAAGGGGAAAAAAATGGTTGGTTGGTGTTTCATGTTTGAGGCTTGAGAGATCAAAATCATAAGGGCAAATAAATGATAAAAAGAAAGAAAAAATGGAGACCACATAATATTATTTGAGGTTTTTCCGACAGCTGCAATTAGAGCCACCAAACCTGCCACGTTCACATCCCATTTTCCTCTCATTCTTTTTTTTTTTTTTTTTGAATACTGACCTCATTTTTCTTTATCAAATTTTCTCCTGTGGCCTTGATTAGAGTTGGTGAAATGAATCCGTGTACCTTTCATTTCTAGCAGCAGCTACTAATCCCAATAAATTAAAATGTTGTTTTCACTCTGCTCATGAGAATACATTAATACATATATATGTATAGATTTGGAGAATAACGAATTGGTGCAAATTTGGAGAATTCTACTTATTTCAACATCTTTAAATAACATGACGTTCTACAAAAAGGGTGGTCAAGTATCTGAGCTCTCAACTCTGAAGGGGGAAAACTTAACAGGGTGTGGGTAGAGGCAAAGAAGAAGAGGAGAGAAGTTGAAACTAATCTCCTCCTCTGCCTTTTTCCCCACCCACACTCCTTTGTAAGAACATCATTTTAAACAGATTAGAACAATTACATGGGCACAGTCGCCGCCACCGAGAATGGCATTTTAAACAAAATACAAAGATAATAAAATAAAAGAATCACCAAAATGGGCCAATGACTAACACACATCACATCAGTACTCCTATATATTCTGACTCGGGGAAATAGTTAGCTGCTGCTGCTGCTGCTGCTGAACTGGGAAAGCTTTCTGTCAATGAATTTCACTCGCTTTCTTCAACAGGGAAACGTAAAGCAAGTCACCCCACACATGAATAAAAGAATCATTCCCTAACAGCTGTGATGCTAATCCAATATGTCGTGCTATTGTATATTTTTCCCCTTCTGAACCAACAACCAATATCGGAGGAAGTTTAACTCTCTCACTTCCTCATTTCAAGCTGTGTGACACCTCAGAGCAGCACATATCTATTGTCCCCTTCTCTCCAAAAACAACCATATTATATACAGAAAAGGTTACCCAGAATTGCCAGCAACCTCAGCAGCTCTCTGCCTCATCATCTCCATCACAGCAGCCCTTCGTCGTGAATCAGACTGCTGCTGAAGTCTCCTCAAATGTTCTTTCAGATCCCTGGACAAATATACATACATACATACATTTATGAGAATTTATAATATAATATTCCCCAAGGAAGTTGTAGATTTTAAGATAAGGTTGATGCATAAACCTGCAGCGTGGAACATGGCACTCTGATTCTTTGCAAGCCCGAGCATGAAGTTGAAGGAGATACCACATCTTTTTACACAGAACACAGCCCCCAGATGCACGAGTTTTGCATTGTATCCCATGACGGAAAAGACCTTTCACCTTGCGACAGTTAGGATATTGGCAATGTGGAGAGCGGCATTGCGAAGCATGCACCAGAAGATCAAGCATTTTCCTTAGCTGCAATGTCAAATAAACAATTACATCAGGCACTATAGGACACGAGGATTTTAGCAGAAAAATGACTCAGTACATTGGCAGATGAAAATATCATGGAGTGTTGGATCATCAAGTTAAGTTTCACAGTAGTCAATCCTAACATTCATTCTTCAACATAGTGTAATTATCAGCACCATAACATCTATATTCCACAAAATCATTTGTGATAGAAAATCTCACAACACATAAATGAAGTCAGATTGTTCAGATTCTTCTGGTTATGAATAGTATAGATCATTTGATAGGGTCAGGGAAGTACACTGAATTTGTTTAGAGAAATTGCAATCACTTGTAACTAGGTACATGCCAATTGACAAATACTTCACAACATCTTCCACTGCTTATTCCATAAGATTAAGTAAAGCAACTGGTTCACAGCTCTTCATATATAACAAATTAACAAACGAAGAACCGTTTTCCAAGAACAAGCAGCTGTATTTTCAAGATACGAGTCAGAACTCTAAAGACTATAAAAAAAGGTTTTGTACCTGCAGAACCCTCAATTGCCTAGCTTCTTTGTTCTGTGCATCGCGCTCAGCCAAGGATGGATGATTCGTCAACTTATGAGGATGATCCATACCCCCATCCTTTTGATAACAAGAATTGCATACATCATAATCAGGGCAAACCTCACAACGCCAACCTTGACCCGTTTCGATGTCAAGATGGCATATATTGCACGTTGTCACAAATGCAGGAGCAGTTGGATTATGAAGATGGTAAAGGACCATCATTGAGGAATGTTTAGCCCGGCGTAAAGTGTCATATTGATAATGGTTTCCTTGGCAAAGACTCAAAAATGCCTGTCTTGTGTCAAAAAACTCACTTTCAAGAATTTCATCTTTATCCTTTGTGTCAACAGGTACATCAGTGATTTCATCCTGCAGAATTTAGCAGTGTTATTTTATATTCAAAGAAAAGGAAAAGACTTCTGCTCAGAACCCATACAGGATTTCAAAGTAACGACATTTTAATCTAAATTAGATAGAAGTGTTCCTAGGACCAAGCAACTTACAGGATAGAGTGCATGCTTTTCCCTTTGGTTGATAGGATGCCGCTCTCTTTCTTCACGTTTCTGTTCTGCTTCATAACACCTAAGGAAATACAAGCACAGAAACCAAAATTTTAAAAATCATCACAAGAGTTAAGGAAATGTAAAGCACCTTTTCAAGAGCCATCAATTGAAACAAGACTAAAACCTGCTTGTTCTATTGTAACCCACACAAAAAAAACACTGTAGATTTTGAAATCTGTTTTGTACTACCTGTCAAATAATGGTTGTTTACTAAGGCCTTAAATAGCTTGTACACATATATAGAGCTTATAAGGAAATAATGCTATTGTAATTCTGCATTTATTCACCCAAGTAATTACCATTCATTCTCGTTTACTGTTACACGATGTTAAGGTTACAATAGCTAGTGAACACAGATGTTCAGGTTACATAAAATTTTCACTAAACAGCAATACTGGTGAAGATTAAAGACTCTTACTTGTCACAAATCTGAAAGTTTTTGCACTGCTTGCAAACCCAACGGGTGCCCGATACCATTAGATTACAGCAATGCGAACAGCAATGCTGTAAATGAACCATGATAAAGTCTTCCTTCATCGGGCAAATTGTCTCACCAAGCTGGAGAGATATATTTTAGTAAGAAGAAAATCAATTATAACTGCTTAATATGAAGACATCATAACAAGTTCCAAGGTTCTGGTGGCAGAAATTGCACAGTAACACAAATAACAACATCATGATAAACAGCAGCTGATTGGCAAACAATGTTAAGCTGTAAGAAATAGGGGATAGGAATTACTTTATGCATCAGTAGCAGATCCTTTGATGCATTACCAAAAAGATCTGCCTGGCCAGATGCTTTTAGGGCCCTTTTTGTAATGGTCTTTTTGGTAGTTCCCTTCTTATTTTGTTTTCTCCCATCTTCTTCTTGATTAAGCTGATAAATTAAATCCTCAGCGGCACCAGGCCAATAATCCCCATCAAAGTACGGCAGCCTAGCTGCTGTGACCTTTGCCTTAGATTCACCACTAGATATGAAGAAATGGTCATACAAATTAATGAGGTCAGCAACAATATTTTCCTTAGCAGCTTTTCGTAACATTGCAAGATACCTGGAAACCAAAAGACATTCAATGAAGCACATTATAAAGTTAGAGAGGAAAAAAGTAAAGCAACCTCTGAATATCTCCTTGGAAGTTTTTTTTTGCTCACCATTCCCGGAGCTTGTCAGATTTTGGTGTTTTCTGGATTTCTGGATGGCAATACAATATATAATCCTCACCCTTCAAAGGAGGGCAAGCCCATATATAGCAGCTTGTAAAACCCCTTTTCTTGCAGTATTCAAGGTATCCAATCTGCAGAATAAAATAGGTATAATTGCCAAAAACTCCAATTACAATTCCTAACCAAATGAATTGTTCACATTCTTGGATCAATTGCAAAGAAGATAGATAAGTATTTGAAGCTAACCAAAATTTCATGGTAAACAAATGTACGAAGAGCCTCTCCTGTCACTGCTTTAATCTCAGGTCTGAAGTACTTCACAGAATCTAGATAAGAAAGATAGACACGGCGCTGATTTGGAAACTGAGCTTCTGATCCGAATTCCTGAACATACATGCCAAATAGGCATACCTCAACACCTTCAATCTTCTGAAATAACAAAACAACCTGAAAGAAAAAATTCCAGTGAATTATTTCTGAAATACTTAGCACCCAGAGCTTTTCAAAAGCTTAAGTGTGTGTCTCAAACGTGGTATCCTGCAAACCTTAGACTTGTACGGGAATTCAGTTGGATAATTCTCCTCCCGAAATATCTCAAGAAAACGCTGCTTCACTTCCAACTTTTTGTCAACTGATGAAACTACTCGAACTACAAGTGATTCCGCTCCAGGAACCTAAAACATAGATTTTTAAAGAGATTAGATTGTGCCAATTAACATGCATTGATGCTCTAATTTTCAAGCACCTAGGACAAACTCAAGTCTTCAAGGAAGCAAAAGTAGACATTTACCAGAGTGGTGAACTATTTAACAGTCAAAAATGTGCTGTTGTGGTAACACTCATCTAAAGTTTTAAACAAAGAGCAAGAATGTCTGGCAACTAAAAATACTCGCAACAGGATCGGAGACAGCCACACATTGAAACAACCAGATGGTATTTCTGGAAACTAATTGTTCTTACAAATTAATAATGACATCAGCTACATAGAAACTTGTGTCAATGTCACAAAAAAAGAGCTCGTGTAGTCAATTGCCAGACAATTTCAGATCATACTATTTCCTATAGTATTTGTTAGTCCTGGAATAGGGGCTTTATTCTAGAGAAAATCACAGACTTAGCAACTATGTTTCAGTAGAATTTCTATTAGAATTCTTATGCTTCATTTTTTTTCCCTTCTGAGTTCCTATATTTTTAAGAGATTCAATCAATCAGATACATTTACTCCAGAAACACATTTGATGTGCCATTGTCCAAATACTCTTATACAGGATATTGTCAGAACAAGTGTACTTGATTGGTCTTTTTTTAAGAGAATAGGAATTCGTATAAAATTAAAGCATAGGAACTCAAATAAAAATTTTAACAAACTCTAAACCATGTCAATTTCATAAGCATATACTATATAAAAGTAAAACTCCTTTCCATATAACCTGCATTGTAAGCGTATTTTCATCATTACCAGTCCATATGTTAGCAGAATAAAAATAAACTCTAGATTTTAAAAATCAACCCTAGATTTTAAAAATCAACCAGAAGAACACAGGCCACAGAATGATATGTAACTCACGTCATCAAAACTTTTCCCGTGCATCTTGGCCCTATCCTGTCTTTCCTGCTTCAGTTTCCTAAATAACCTCTGCTCTATATGATCACTAAGTATTGTTCTAGGCAAATCCTTAGCCCCCAGAACCGCACTTTGTGGTAAGGGCTTGCGCTCTCCTCTTTCAACCTCTGCTATGTAGCAATTAGGGCAAGTATATTCAGCTTGCCCACCATCATTCCTTCGACCATTAAATAATGCACATATTTGGTGTTGCCAAGCTTCACATTTGTCACATTGAACCCACTGCACAAACATGAAAGAGTAAATTGTAAGTGATTATTTGAGAGCGCCAAGTAGCAGAAGGACAAATGCAAGACCACAGACAAACGCACCCATTCTTCAGTCTCCTCATCATTTCTTTTCTTCTCGAGTCTTGCCTTTAGAATAGTAGTCCCGTCAGCAACAATAGTATCCCCACGAGCCTCGTTATAGCATGGAATACAGAAAAAGTGTCGTGTATCACCAGCTCCCATGGTATAATACATTGCATTCCGCTTAATGCGAGCACCACAGGGTGTACAGTATATTGGCGGTGGTTCAAAAGTAAGCTTTTCAACTGCACACAATTGACAAGAGTTCTCACTCATTGAATGCTCCATTGCTTGGTTCTTTTCTGCCTTTGCCTTACTCTGTACAAAGCAAAGTGGAAAAACAGAAACAAAAACTACTATCATCCAACCAATATATTTACTATGCGCAGAACAGATGGTAATTTTAAAACCCCATGTGCATGCAAAAGAGAACTGCATCATTACTAACAGCAATAAAAGCCTGTAAGTAAGATCAAATGTTCTTTCATGATGAGCCTGTGGACAACAGAAGGTCAGTAGCACATTAAGCAGCAAACAAGAAAGTCATAAAGCTAGCACATCATATAAATACAAGGAGCTTAACACTCATTCACTATGAACATACACACATAAGTAAAACTAAGATCTCAACAGCAATCAGAACCAAACATTCCAAAACAGTACAGTTTCAGTTGACAAAATGGGAGGACAGGCTAAAAGTCTGAATATTTAAATACACCATAAAATATAGTACAGGTAGTGTATGTCAAAGTAACTTCTAGCTTCATGGTTGAGCAGAAATTACACACCATGTCAGGACAAGCCTTACTTCCTCTAGAGGTCATCTAATGATGATGTTTGAGAAAATTGCAGGCAGATATTTTCACAATTGTTTTTACAACATACAGAAAACTGTAAAGTAAATGAACTAAGGAGAAGCATAAAAGTCAGATGCATAATCTTACCTGGCCAACCCACTGCCTGAGGCCTATTATATGCTCCCTCACTTGTTCAGGTGTAAACAGTTCAGTCAATGATACGCCCTTTATTTTTGGCTTCCCAGACTTGGTTCCAGCTGGATTTTCAGGAGGCTTTGTAGCATTTTCTTGCTTAAGTGGATCAGTTTCTTTCTCAACTTTAAGACTCTCCTGCTTGGCTAAACGGGCAGGCTCATCATGTACCATGGATTCATCTGCAGGTATTTGGCTGCTGACATCATCCATGTTGTCCCTTTTCATCTCACTATCACTAGGACTTCCTTGTCTAGAACTTGCAGGAACTTCCAGCTTCACTTCCATGTATTCAGACTTAACTGGCAGTCTATTATCACCATGTTTGTGATCTTGGCGCTGGACATCCTGGGCTATATGAGCATCACTGACTGCAGATGCTGATACAGCAGAAACTTCACTCTCAGGTCTAAGTGTTTGGGAAGATTGCTCTATTTTCATGCGCTTCGGAGAAGGTTGTAGATCTTCAGTGCTTTCAACAATTGGAGTTCTTGAAATCAGTCGAGCTGCATTTTCTCCATTATCAGTGCCTTTGCTTGGCAAACCAGAATCTGAGGCTGGAGGTGTGCGTGTCTTCATTTGTATCTTTATTTGGGCCTCTAGATAATTTCTAACAGGAATACAAACAGGGCAACATGCATCTCTGCAGTGCCTAAAGTGATGAATTAATATCCTGGTGTGCTGACATCGAGGATATGGGCATGGAGTTGACTTGCATCTGTCCATGTGCCTCAACAAATTTTGGACAGTAGTGCAGTTAGGGTCAGGACATTGACCTTCTGGGGCAGGACATCTCCGGGCATGCCGCAAGAACAAAAGCCACTTCTGCTGATTTCTAAATTGCCGGTCACGATTAGCATTTCCAGATCTATAGGTGACACCACTTGAATTTTGGAGCTCTGAAGTGCTTCTAGGAGGTACTGTTTGACTGACAATGGATCCTTCTGAAGCCACATTATTACGCTGAGCTTCACCTTGCCCGGATATTCTCTGGTGGAAATCCTCTTGGACATGCTGCTCATGTGACATGCTACCTGGTACGCAAGTCCGGTCCTGAGATTGTGGATGCCATTGATCCTGCAATGCCGAATCTGATTGTGGCCCAACAGAAAGGCTGTTAAAATTATTTTGAGACTCTGAAACCAACTGATGTGGATGCAACATCTGTTGCATTTGCTGTGAATTTTGCGGCAATGACAAGTACATGTCATGCTGTCCAGCTGGATGACTGAGATTTTGTGCATTCTTAGAATGGTCTCCAACCACATTTTGCTGGAATTGGTT
>Ga0325414_1001665_pt1 | contig 21803 bp, 11 predicted proteins | sample PopdelMetagenome_8_FD_206183 | JGI IMG/M metagenome (GOLD analysis project Ga0325414, IMG submission 206183) | Populus deltoides microbial communities from Bellville, Georgia, United States - Leaf-PdKOR-R3 | ecosystem: Host-associated > Plants > Phyllosphere > Phylloplane/Leaf | place: USA... | reverse complement strand
TGTACCAAAAAGCTCATGTGCGTGGGCTAATGGCAGGCTCTGAGCCTGAATTTTTTTTGCTTTTGATATGAAGAAGATGACTTTGCTGTCAACCTCTTTTTTTTTTTTTTTTTTTTTTTTTTTTAAGTTATGCGATTGATGACAAGTCATACGTCACATAACATAAAACATAGGCAGCGTCCTACTGCTCAAACCTTGATCTTCAATAAGCCAGCGCCACATGTTAACCAAGTGAGCCACATAACAAAATTATTAATATAAAATTAAATTAATATATTAACCTTGTTCACTTAACAATTAAACTAAGCTTCAAATTTTTTAGTTGTTAGAATAATTGAGCAATATTGCTAAGTTGTAATACTCATTCAATTAAAATATAAGATTAACACAAACATATCAACAACGTCATTACAAAATATTCTGGTTAAAACAAAGTCATTAAAATTAGCCTAGTTCATGACTTGACTCCAAGATCTAAGATATAAATTTAATGGATTAACCTGATTAATAAAATATAATATTGTTTCAAGATATTTTTTTAATAAATTAAAATAATATTATTTAAAAATTAATTCAAATTTCAACCGAATTGAATTATAAATTGATTTAATGGATTTTTTAGACTTAATCAGATAATTTTTAAATAATTATTTTAAAACTCAACTAGGATTAGTCTTAATATTAAATTTAATAATATATATATATAAAAGTGAAACTTATTATATAAATTATTTATTAATCATATTTTTATTTTAAAAAGAAAAGTCTCTTTATATTCAAAACTCAACTGGTTTTGTAATTATTATTAATTTTTAAAGTAATTTTTATTTGAATATAAATTAAAAATAAATTATAAAAATGTTAAAATAAAATAAATTTAAAATAAAAAAATAAAATTTTTAAAACATAAAAACAAATTACGTAAATAAAAATTTGCTAGTTGATTACGTGGGATGCAAAATGTTTTCTTCGAGGAAAAATCTGGCACAATAAGAAAGTTGTATCACGTGTCTAAAATCTGACGTTGCGCTCTCTGAATGAACGACATTTGTCTTAAAGTGGACCCCATTACAACAGTCTTTTTATACGCAGTCCGTCCTATTACATATTTTCCAAGAGGACTTATCAGTCATAACTCCAACGACTTATCATCTCGTACATGTCGCCAGTCTTCTTATATTTTAGCACAGAGCGTCTGAGTTCAGCTGTTAAAGTAAAGAAAACACGGAGAGAAATAATGTTTTTGGATGAGATAATGTTTGCTTTTCAAATGATTTTATATTTAAAAATATATTAAAATAATTTTTATACTAGTATATCAAAGTAATTTAAAAATATTAAAAAAAATTAATTTGAAGTAAAAAAAGAAAAGCACGTGTCCGCCTAAAAGAGACCCTTTTGCTTTTTGAAGCTAAAAGTCATGGCACTCATCTCTCTCACTCTATCTTTCTGAGTCAATCCAATTCACATACCAGGCGAGCCTTCACCAAGCTTTGTTTTTTTCTCTGCTTTTCTTCGATGCCCATCCCTTATTAAGAGATCCTTTTGTTTTTTGAAGCTAAGAGTCATGGTCACTTACTGATCTCTTTCTCACTCTATCTTTCTGACCCTATCCAATTCCCTTACCAGGTGAGCTTTCACCTATCTTTGTTTTTTTCTCTGCTTTCTTTTGATGCCCATCTCTTATATGTTGTGAAAGTTTGCTCATTTTTATCTTGTTTAATGGTGTTTGGCTTCAGTTTTAGTGATTTTAAGCTAAAAAGGTACTGTCTTGATTGGTTAAGAACCCAGAATTTCTTGATTGATTTACTGTGTTCTGTTTGAGAATCATCAATTTCTTTGCTTAATTATTCTTAATTGGAGTATTTAATTTGATCAAAATCTTATATCTTCAATTAGATGGAGATGTAAGAGAGAATTGTCTTTCATTGAGTAGATGATTGTCATCTCTGATTTTTTGGTATGTTTTGGGCTCATGTTCACCTGATCAAAACTCAAACCCTTCGTTTGGTGTCCTAGAAAAATCAAAATCTTGTGAGTTAGAAGTTATGGGGTTTTATTGTTTTTCTCTTTTCATGTATGGATTGTTCAAATTACATTTTCAGCTAGAACTTGCAAAGTTTTATTTAATTTAACAAATCCTGTGATTTGGATTCATTTAGAGGTTCAAGTGACAAGCAAGGCTGCGGTGGAGATGTCTGCTCTCAGTAAAGATCTTGTCTTGTTAATCTCACAGTTCTTAGATGAGGAAGGGTTCAAAGAAACTGCTCGCATGTATGTTACTTTCTCCTTCTCTATCAGGCTCTTTTAGATGAATTATGCGATTTCTTGATGAATCAGTTGATTAATTGTGTGTAATCCGCTTTGCTTTATCATCGATGCCTAGGCTTGAGCGTGAAAGTAGTTATTACTTCAACATGAAGTTTTTTGAGGATATGATATGCAGTGGTGATTGGGATGAGGCTGAGAGATATTTTTCTTGTTTCACAAAATTATCTGACAATAGATTCTCGATGAAGGTCTATTTTGAAATTAGGAAGCAGAAATTTCTCGAGGCATTGGACAAGTAAGACTGCAGCTTTCTTTCTTTCAACAAACTTTTCCATGAAATCATTTTGCAGGCATTATGCATGTCACATCAAATCCTAGTTGAAATTTGTTAATTGATTTTACAGCAAGGACCGTGCCAAGGCTTTAGACATCCTTGTGAAGGATTTGAAAACTTTTGTCCCATATAATGAGGAGCTGTTTAAGGAAATGACATTGCTTTTGACATTGAATGATATAAGGTACAAATCTATGGTATGCATATGTTATTGTTGTTGTTGTTGTTCAAATTCCATAGGAGTAGCATGTTAAGCATAATTCTCCTGTTGTTGTACAGGGACCATGAGTCACTCTCCATGTATAGTGATGCAGACTCTGCAAGAAAAGTTATGAGGGTTGAGCTTAAGAAACTTATTGAAGCAAACCCCCTTTTCAGTGACAAATTGGAATTTCCGAATGCTGCAAGTCATAGATTACGACGCCTCATAAACCAAAGGTAATCTAATTCTCAACTTCACATCACAACTCGAATACACCAAGCCACACACCAAACACAGGCACTAGATACAAACATGGAGTATATGCAAGTACTCACACTTTTATATGAACATATACATGTTGGATTCTCTTCAAAATTTCTAGATATGTTTATTTGGCATCGAGAGAAAACTGATTTTGGTATTTAATCTGACAGTCTGAATTGGCAACATGTTCTTTGTGCATATCCACAGCCAAATCCTGATATAAGAACCCTTTTTGTGGATCATGTCTGTGTACCAATTCCATCAGATGATCATTTATTTTCAACATCGAGTGATAGCAATCCAGTGGTATGACTTGAGAAGAATGATGATCATTTTCCTCCTTTTTTCTTTCTTTCCAATAAATGGATTCGAGTATGGTTCCTAACCAAGCCAGCTTGATTCCATTTAACAGTATTCAAACGTAATCCTTCTAATGAGCTTCAATAATTTTGTCTAGCCTTCTCAAACCACATCAATGCTAGTTTCAACTTCCTCAGCCTCAAATTCTACCTCATCTTCTGAGGCTCACTCTTCAATTTCAAGTGAAGCTTTGTCTCTCAGTGATCCTACAAGCATAGGAATTGGTTCGTAATTCTCTCATTAATATTTCTATGACCTTGTATGAAAGCCGTATTATTGTGGTTACAGAAAAAATATTCCTTTCATTGCTAACTATCAATTATATGTTTGCAGCTACTATTACAGATGGTTTGGAGGATATTACTAGTGTACATTACAGTAGTATTCCTGAAAGTGAAATTGCAATCCTAAAAAGGCCTTCTGACAAGGTAAGCTTGATTTTTTTTTGATACATTGGTAAATGATAATGACAATTACAATTTTTTACTGAAGTCACGGTTTCCATGTATGCAGGAAATATCAGCTGACTCTCATCCTGATCAAAGCTCCATCGACATTTCTGATGACTTGCCTAAGAATGTTTTAAGGATATTAAATGAGGGGTCATCTCCAACAAGCATGGATTTTCACCCTGAACATCATACTGTTCTTCTAGGTCTACTCATAAGGATATCTTTTCAATAACTCTCATATTTTAGGCCTTTGGGGATAAACACCTTATTTGAACTGAATGTTTACTCATGGAAACTGATGGTTTGATACTTCAGTTGGAACTTCTGTGGGGGACATAGGATTGTGGGAAGCTAGATCAGGGGAAAGTTTACTTTCAAGGAATTTTAAGGTGTGGGATATTGCAGCATGCTCAAAGATTTTCAAGGTTTGTCCCCTTCTATACAATGCTTCCATTTTAGCAGGAAAATAATCATTGGTCTGAAATATGAAATGATCTTGTGTAAATCCAGGCAACTTTGCTCAAGGATCCTAGTGTTTCTGTGAATCGTGTTGCTTGGAGCCCGGAAGGTTGTTTCTTCGGTAAGTTTAGAGATAATGGAAGACAATAGGAAATCACTTCCTGTCATTTGGACTTTGCTTGTTCATTAATTTAACCTTGTTGCTTTGATTTCGAAAAGGGGTTGCGTATTCAAAACACATAGTGCAAATATATTCTTATAATGATGCCAAAGATGTACAGCAGAAATTGGAGGTAGGTTTCTAATTATACTATTAACTTTACTAATTTTTTTACTTTTCTGTTCATTCATTGGATATTTGTCTTATTGAGCTTATCCACTAACTTATTTCCTATATCTAGATTGATGCTCATGTTGGTGGTGTAAATGACCTAGCATTCTCTGCCCCTGAGAAACAACTGTTGGTCATTACATGCGGTGATGACAAGACAGTTAAGGTTGGCTTTATTTTACATTAGAATTGGATAATAGATTTTTTTTTTGTCTCGGAAAGAGTGTGATCATTATTTTTCTGATGGTCATTTAAGGCATGGGATGTGACCAGTGGTGTCAAAATGTATACTTTTGAAGGCCATGATGCTCCTGTTTATTCTCTCTGTCCTCATAGCAAGGGAAACGTTCATGTAAGGATTACTCTCGATTCTACTCTTACTCGTGGTGGTGATATTGATTCTTCTCCATGCCTTCTCAAACTCATGATGACTCCATCTTTGCTTCTACTTTTTATTTTTTTTAATTCCTCAGTTTCTCTCTGCAACATCAGTGAACAGCAACATAAAAGTGTGCCTATATGATAATCTAGGAGCCAGAGTAGATTATGATGCTCCTGGCCTGGGGTGTACATCAATGGCTTATAGTGGTGATAGAAGGTTTCATTTACTCAGACTGAATTACTTTTGCAATGTTTCACATGCTTGTTATATTTGATGGGTAAATCATGTTGTAATCGAATGCTTTGTAGGCTTTTTTCATGTGGGACCAGTAAATCTGGAGAGTCATTTCTTGCTGAATGGGGTGACTCTGAAGGTTCCATAAAAAGAACCTATCTAGGATTGCAGAAGAGTTCTTCGGGTGTAGTGCAGTTTGATATAATGAAGAACCAGGTTTTAGCTGCTGGTGATGAGCATGTGATCAAAATATGGGATATGGACAAAGTTGAGCTTTTCACAACCATTGATGCTGAAGGAGGCTTACCAGTAAGTTCCTTAGTACTGTTTTGATGCTACAATTTTACCATGGCAATCATTATGCAGGTGAAGGTATAAATTTCTCAATGGTCTATCACGTTTCAGGTGATAGTCTTAATTAAATTTCTACAACAATTTACTAAAGATTGGTTCAAGTGGTAATTTGATTTGAGTTTCAATTAAACATTCCATACATAAAGAAGGGTGTATTGAGTTTCTTATTTAATTCTCTTTTGTTTCTTGATCGGAAGGAAAACCCCCGTGTTCGATTCAACAAGGAAGGCACGCTGTTAGCTGTTTCTGCAAATGACAACAAAATCAAGATCTTGGCAAAAGATAGCGGTCTCCATTCACTGCATACATCACAAAATTGTTCTGATGATGCTTCTAGAGATCTCTGTCATAACTTTAAGAAGGTGGACATTCTTAATACAGTTGTATCTTGTGTTAGAAGATAGATCACTGTCTGATGCTATTCCTTTTTGGCAGCTTGGTATTGAACCGAGTTCAACTGTTGCATGTGCTGGAGCTGCAGATGAAGCTTTCACAAACGTGGGTAGCTCTAGATTTTGTCTGGGATTCACACTATATCTTGTACTTCACATTGTGTTGTTTTTTACTTAATACAATCCTATCTTGAGGTAGGCCTTGTCATGACTTTGGAATTTACTTGGAAGTTTGGAGTACTAAGCAATTTATTTTAATCTTCTGCAGAATGGAAACCCAGAAAACTCGGAGGTAGTAAAATCTAAAATTACTGGAAAATCCACTACATCAAAGAGCGGGAGGCTCATTTTAATAACAAGCCCTTCTCAGTTCCAGATTCTGCGACTTCCTTCTCCCATGAAAGCAAACAAGGTTCAACTGTCCTGTGTTCTAGCAGCTCAATTTTTCTTTTGGTTTATTTTTCATTCCTTCTGCTTCAAGTATTTCAAGTCCTACAAATGTAGACATGTTTTCAGATGTTTTGACCATTTTCATAGATTGTTGTTTTATTCTCCTTTGTGTTTCTAGGTAGTTTAAGTTTCTTGTTGGTTCTTGCTTTGCATATTGTACAATCAACTCGTGTGTTTTGGATATGAAGGATGGGATTTCTCAATACATGTGTACACATTTGAAATTTGGAAGGATCCCTAAAATCATCTGTAAAATGTTCTATATATTCAAAAGCAACACAGATCTTTGCTTTTGGAGATACTGATGCAATTGCTTGAGAATTTGAGACCCTTAAAAATTGCAATATACTGTGAAAGGATGAGAATTTCATAAATAGATTTCTCTCACACAAATGCAGATATCGAGGCTCATTTACAACAATGCGGGTAACTCCATTTTGGCATTAACATCAAATGCCTCCCATTTATGTTGGAAATGGTCACAGAATGACACTCACTCGAGTGACAAGGTGAGCAAGACAAGAGACATGAACAATTCTATCCTTCCATTTGAAATTATTCTTTGAAATTTTGTGTTACTTGTTGTTAATAATGCTATTGTGATGAAATGTTAATGGTAGGCAACTGCAAAAGTTCCCCCTCAACTGTGGCAACCCAGTAGCAGCTCAGGACTGATGACAAATGACCTTACAGGCAGCAGCCCTGAAGAGGCAGTTCCCTGCTTTGCCCTGTCTAAGAATGATTCATATCTCCTGTCAGCATGTGGAGGGAGAATTTCTTTGTATAGCTTGCTGAAATTCAAGGTATCATGAACACCATTTGCAGTCTACAAATTCTTCAAATTTATGAAGTTCTCCATGATCCATGCACATTTTCATTAGCATTATGTGATCTTATTTGTCCTGTATACTTGATATCTCTATATATTCAATTTGACTCCAAATCATCCAATTATTGTCATGATTTCCAAATTGTTCTAAGTTTACTTAGGATGAAAAACTTTCCACTTCTTGTACATTTTAACTTATTTTAACACTTTCATATATGGCTCTAAGTTATTGTTTTTGAAACTTAAAATACCTGTCACAGGTGATTTTCTTGCTTTTTATTGTCATCTTCTGATATAAAAATATTTATCTTTTACACGTAACATGATTTCAAATCTTTTGGATTTGTTCATGTGTTTCGGGTTTGCTTACAAGCACGCAGGAACTTACTGAACATTCTTAAACTTAACAGACAATGCTGCCTATCATGCAACCACCTGCAGCAACATGCATTGCTTTCTACCCTCAAGATAACAACATACTTGCTATAGGGAGAGATGATTCCACGATTCTAATTTATAATGTCCGTTCAGCTAAGGTATGTATTTCTCCTGATATGCACCAATGCTTTACTAGAGCAAAATCAAGCAAAGTTTGTCATTTCCTTAATTCATGCAGGTTGATACCATACTTGAGGGTCATTCTAAAAGAGTCTCTGGTCTTGCATTCTCTAATGATCTGAATGTACTTGTTTCTTCTGGAGCAGATGCTCAGGTTAGTGGTGAAATTATATGGAATAAGTCCAATGCTGACTTTCCTTGATGATGATTTCCAACAGCATTTTCAGGCATTGCTGTTAACTAATGATGCCTTGACTTCATTTATTTGTCTGAAGTGTGCTTATGCAGTCATGTTCTTTTCTCTTCTGCAGATTTTTGTCTGGAAAGTTGAAGGGTGGGGAAAAGAGAGGAGCAGATTCTTGCAGATTCCCGATGACAGAACACTTTCTTCATTATCATTAGATACAGACATCCAGTTTCACCAGAATCAGACAGAATTCCTTGCAGTACATGAGACTTGCCTTTCAATCTATGACGCCAGAAAATTAGAGTGTGTGAAGCAGGTTCTCACTCTCTCTGTCTAAGAAGCTGTGTTTCAGTCATTGGACTGCTCAGTGAGGATATAAATAGAAGCATTTTTTTATTCCTTTATTATGTTTACAGTGGAGTCCAGGCGATTTTGGAGCACCAATCTCCCATGCAACATTCTCGTGTGATGGCCAGATGGTGTATGCTAGCTTTGAAGATGGGCTTGTATCTATATTCGATGCTTCGGATTTTCAGTTATACTGTCGGATTAATCCAACTGCTTACCTTTCTCCCACTTCAAGGTAACCCTCACACTGAAATGAATTACAGCAGAGGAGCTGCCAATCTCATACATTTCTAGTTGTTCTCTCGTTATTCCTGTGTATTTGAAGCCTTGTCAAATATCTGATCTGATAATTGGCTAATGATTTTATCTTGTGGTCTTTTTGTGGCTGTAGTTTGGGAGTGTATCCACTTGTCGTTGCCGCACATCCTCAGGAACCTGACCAGTTTGCAGTGGGACTGAAAGATGGTGCTGTTATTGTCTTTGAGCCTCCAATTTCTGCCGGTAAATGGAGTATGCTGACAGCATATGAAAACGGATCAGCAAGTAAAATACCTGCTGAATCCGAAGCTAATCACAAGCTAATCAGTGAGAATTCAGAGTATGAAAACTATGCTCAAACCTTGGCTGGCCAAGTGAGTGTAAATACAGATGTTTGTCTTTGTAACGAGTAGCTAAGACAGTAATTTATGGTATCATCCAATAAGATATGCCATAGTCTATGAAAATAAAAGGTATTACCATTAGTTTTCCAAGTTTTGTCGTAGACAGTCACGGCTATGCAGTCACTGATCCTAGCTGTCAACGCGAACCATGCACGGTGATTCCCATAAATAATGCACGAGCATGGTTTCTTTCATCACTGTGATCAGTTACTGGCTTACTGCATGCAGCAATAACTGTCCTTGGCAAAATCCTCCTTTCTTTAATTGTTTGTTTTCCTCGTGCAATGTCAACAAATGGTGCTAGGGAAGGAGAACCAAGGTTCTGTAACGTCAACCTAAACTTGATCCAGGATAGGTTTGCTTCTGACTCGTTTAAAAAGTTAATTTGGTTAAATTCCTAAATTCGAGTGACATGATAGGTTGACCTTTAACTTGGCCAAATCTGAGATTTAATTTGGTTAATTTTGATGATTTTTTTTAAAATTGTCTAAAACTATTTAATTTTTTATTTAAAATAATATCATTTTAAGATAAATTTGGATTGATTCGTGAACTAACCCACAGCTAACTATGACTCAACTATGATTATAGAGGGAAAGAAAGTCTCTTTCAATCTTTTGTTTTATTTTTCCAGCTAAATTCTGCAAGCTAAGCTAATCTAAAGCCATGATATGCTTATGAAGTCGAATATAATCCAAAATGAACTAAGACTTGAAAGCCAACAATCCTCGAATCTTTAACCTTCTCACCAAGGAATTTTGGCTTCCGAGAGAACCATATGGAGACTGCTCAACGACCCACCACATCCATATCTGTACTGCTATTCACTGGCCGGGCTTGCCTTCCTTCTTCCAAACTAATTGTATTCTCTGGATTTCCACTGACCTGGCCATTAAAGATGCCAAGAAATCCACCATCTTGCCATTTTGCACTTGACTTCTCTATTGAGAGGGTCATGGAATTACACACCTCTTTTACTCCCCATATCACCACAGCCACCATTTTTTACTTGAATTATCGTACCCTATTTCAGTCAAGAGCTATGTATTGCTAGGCGTTTTCGGTAGACAGACAATAATGGCAGATCAATGCCCAATGTTGCTCAACTACCGTGACCCCTGTTGACATTAAAATTTAGTGATGGAGCCCGGAACAGTAAACAAGGAAAAGGGAATTAGGCTTCGTTGTTATCTTCAGTCTATAAACAAGGAATGCATAGCAAGATGGATCCTTGCAAATGCGTGTTCAATTTAAGTTGCACAAAACATTTAATTCAAATTAGTTTAAATTGTTAATTGCTTCCACACAAGTAAATTTTGAATGCTCAATATCCCAGCTTCAAGCATCGACCTTCGCTGCTGCAGATGCATAGCTGACACTGCTGTCTCTCATTGTTTTGCATTGGCTAGACTGCTCGTACCGGAGGAACTTGATCTTTATCTTTGTCGAGCAATTTCTCAACATCTGTGAGTATCATAGATACTAAACAAAAGGATACAATAGAAACTAAAAAACATGCAATAATATATCCAAAAAATTTTAAACGGTGTTTTAAACCAAAATTTATCACTGGTGTGATATGTGGGAAACCAATTGTCATGAATTACTCAACTAAATAGAAGTAAAACATGGCTGGCAAAAATTGCATATAGAAAATGGAAGAAGAAAGTTGTAAAGGCATCTGCAAACATCTTTTGGGGCTGAAATCAAAAGCCATTTAGGTAACTTCTGAGATTTGGGCACTTACATGCAAGAAAACATTAATAGGATGTCTTCCACAGATAGTGTTGCCATACTCCGACAGATATTTGTTTAAACGCATCTGCATTCCCTGTTTCAATTATGTCCATGCCCATCTTGTCCAATGCCTCAATAGACTTGTGTATGGGGCCAAATTTCTTGTCATAGCGCGTGTAATGGAACCTAATACAAGAAACACAGGTCAAGATATGTTTGAAGACAGTTGAATACATAAGGTGAACTGAATGTGTTTTACAGAACTACAACAATATTGTTCAAGTATGGTTGTGACTAAACAATCAGCACAAACTGCTGGATATCATGCTTTGCAGAACAATAGATACAAAAATGGATAACATAAGATGATTCCCCCAAATACCATGTGACTTTTTTTTTTTCGAATTCAAGAACTGAACAAAAAATAGATCTATTCATTTTAGATTACAGAAGACCCTTGACATAATGCATTATGCAGGCTCAGAGACATCTGACATTCTATCAAGTTCTTCAAAGCAAATTCTCAGACATTCTAGAAGCAAATTGAGCAATAGATCTTGCAAGGCTTTGAGGAAGGGATTGCTAACAGTAGTTTAAAAAAGAAACGACAGCTCTCCAACTTGGTTATGAGGAAAAAGAAAAGGGTTCATTTCAAAGTGGAGTGAGCATCAAATTCAAATCAAAGGAGACAACCCACTTTCGAGTGAGCTCTTGGACTGGCTGAAAGGGACAAGGGAAGTCCCCTCACGGAGTATGTGTGGTAAGGAAGCAAATTAAAGAGTCATCCCAATCCTAGACCTCCTCTATGAATACAAAGACATTTAGAAGGAGAAAAGTACCATGCAAACCAGCATATAATGAAACATACCGAGAACCCCAGTGACAAAAATCTGAAGAGACAGAAAAGAAGTTAGTTGGATCATCAACATATTTTGCCAACAAGCGCCCATACATGGCCTCAATGTCAGCACTCACCGACCAAAATGGGCACAACTTTCACCGGGTGCCTGCGTACATTAGTAAGAATCAGACGTGCACAAACAAATAAAAAAAAAACATGGCAACATAAAGTATCAGCAAAGCTGAGACACAAACAAAACCAACATATGGAAATTCTCTACGTGACAGAAATTACCCTTCAAATATCTTATAGCAAGATATGGCAAGTGCATTTCCATGCTATGTTCGTGCTCATCAACCTGAAGATCCATCAACTCAAATTTTCCCGTGGCTTTAAGTTCCTCAATAACTGAAAAGGATACAAAAATAACATAATTCGTTCAATCACACCAAACCACCACAACATCAAACCAGAAATTAGAGCTCAAAAGGACTAATCCAGATCATTCAACATTAGCATATCAACTCAATAAGAAACCAAACTATGCTTGTATGGTACCTTCCAAATCAATAGGCAAGTCCCCTATCGGCGTTTTGTAAACTGCAGCCGTTGAAAGAGCGTATAATAATAGTGTGATAGACCGAGAAGAAATAATTTTTTTCAAATCACAATCACAACAACTATTACAATATTAAATACATTCTAGAAGAAGCAAAAAATAAGTCTGGAAATGACGCTTTTAAATTCGTAACGTGCTAGATGTTTTTTTAAAAATAGTTTTTAATTAAAAATATATTAAAATAATTTTTTTAATATTATTCTTGAAATCAATATATTAAAATCATAAAAAATATTAAAAAAATAAACTTAATATTTTTTAAGATGAAAAATAATTTGAAAAAAAAAGCAGGTTGAACATACATAAAGTAATCAATTAGGTTTAAAATTAAAAGAGGTCTTGAGAATTTTTTTTTTTTGTTAATATATTTGACTAGATATAGATAATTTTAGGTTGGTTCGTTGACTAAAGAGAGTTTGTTTCATTCTTTGACCTTTTCAATTCAAATTTTGAAATCTGTACTCATGTGGGTTCATGTTCAAGCAATGGCTCATGTGGGCTGCTCTAAACTAGCTTCGAAATGACCACAAACAATGCGAAAATGGAAGGTAGAAGACACATTTTGATTTGATTTGATTTGATTATCCAAGTTCTGACGAGTGTGGTTATTACTCCATTGTAGAGTAAGAACTTTGCCAGACTGCACCAGCTAAAACGAAGTGCACAACAGCACTGCCAAAGGGCTTGCGATTTGGAAAATTCTGACTGGAATGGTTACAAGCGCCTCCCACCTATCACAAGGATCTCCACCCATCTCCTCGGCGGCATCGACTCTCTCTCGAAGATTATAATGAGCTAGAAGTTCTCAAGACACTGTGCTAGTTCATCAAATGTAGCAAGAAAAGTTTTCATGCATCACTGACTCTTACTCCAACTAAGAGTATATAGATACACTAATGCCATTAAATTCTTGTCTGGAAAAAAAAAACCCTCTGGATTCACCATCGTTAAGGTAGTTTGCTCCTAACTAACTTTGCTATGAGCACAAATAAAGCAAAAATAAAAGGTAGAAGACACATTTTGATGGGATTATCTTTGTTTCGACGAGCATAGTTATACTCTATATTGTCGAGTGACAGCATTGCCAGACAGCCCCAGCCAATCCAAAGTTCTCAACAAGACTGCAAAGGGCTTGCGACTCCGGAAGTTATGACCGGAATGCCGATAAAAACAGGTTCGTAGGCTCCCTCCATCTGTCGTGATCCCTTCCTTTCGAGCCTCGCCAATGAGATCGATAACAGAAAGAATCAAAGCTAGAAATGCCACTACCATGCCCATCAATACAAAACCCAGTTCGTCAAAAATTGCAGATATACCCTCTAGAAGTAAGCTTGTGATTAGTGACGTCAACTCATTTGTTTCCTACACCACACAGGTTATCAACAGTATACTCAAAAACTAAAGGAGCGGCTATTTTTGTTATTAAAATAACTAAGATGTAGTTCTTATGCTTGTAAATGATCTCTATTACACGAACTGTTCAAGAATTTATCAAATTCTTGAAGAGCTATAGCCACAAAAATTACATTAGGGAAACTAGAGAATAACAATTACCTCTACTTGCTGTTGAAGAGATTGAAAATAGTGGATGACTTCATCAAGCAAGAGAGCCTTCCCTACCGGTAGGAAATAACCTCATACCACCATACATTGCATTATTTGTTTATTTTTAGTGGTGTAACTGAATTGATCCAGCCCGATGTCCTGTCTATCTAGAGCATGGCAAGGTTTCTTCTCATTTACCCGAATCCTATGATCTAGCAATGTAGAAGCGGTGCTAGCGAAACATCATATCTATGCTAAATCTAAAAACATATATTTCATAAATAAAATTTTATAAAATTCACTCAGTATTTTGTAAAGTTTTAAAATATTATATTATTTAAAACCAATAAAATCAAATACTAATTCAAAATAATTCATAATACTCATTGTATTGTCAAAATCAAAACTTTAACTAAAATAGTATAAAAATAAAGTGTCTAAAACATTAAATTAAAACTAAAAAGAAAACCTTACAGAACAAGCAAAACATACTAACCAAAACTGAAAAAGCAGGAACACTCAACAAAGTTCATCCGCTAACAGAAACTAAGAACCTGAAATAATATTAAAAATAAAAGGTAAATTCAACCGACTCAGTAAAAGAATAATATTTAATATATATTTTAGATATTAATAGTTTGCAAGTCGATTTATCTTGATATATACATACATACTAAGCATATCATCATAAATTAGTGGAGTACATGTCAAAGATCAAATGACACATGAAAGTGACTATTGTGGGAGGATCAGTCGTCACAGGTTGGTGCCTCTCTCACCAGTTATGTATACAAAATACTATGTGCACATAGATTAACTACTTTCCATTAGCATAGAGTTACTGCCAAGTTCTATATCAAGGCATAATAGATATTTTTATAATTATCAAAGCAATGTATCATATCAAATAGAATTTAGTTCAACATAATAAGAGTGCAAATTCAAGAATAGATGAGTGTTATAAAAATAAAGTAGCTAATATAAATATTCAAGAAATTAACTAATTATACTCATCATATAATCAACATGCATATTTATTTATATTATATGTATATTAAAGATTATCTCACTCGCCCGGAGAAAATATAAAAGTAAAAGAAATATCAGATAAAACACTTGAAAATCTTATTGAGAATTGTTAGAAGTACCTATAAAAATATATAGAATATACTAAAAAACAACTTAAAACAATACATATAAAAGACTCTAATGCATAAAAGAAAATCAGATTTAGTCTCCTAAGTTTAGAGACTACTAAAACAATAATTTTTAAAAATTAGGAATTAAAACATAATTTTACTAGAATTAGATGATCAAACTCTAAATGTCAGAAATACATAACCATACTAAAATTTCACCCATAATACATCCTCAACTATGTCAAGAATCTCAATTTATTCTAGAACCAAATTATGATTTTTTCAAAGTCCAGGGACTAAATTGTAAATATCCAAAATAGGGGGACTCAACTAAAAATTACACAAATCAATAATCAAACTGAGATTCATCATTCTTAACCTCGTAAGAATACTACCCAAAATTCCAAAATACATTTCAGGGGTCAAATTATAATGTTTCAAAGTATAAGGACTAAACTATAATTTTTATAAATCAAGGATCAAAATAAAATTGTTATTTTCAACCTCAAGACCATTTTGTCCATATTTTCCAGCAAAGTTTAAACAAATTTCTTAACCCGTAACAATCAATTAAATTAATTAATTCACAAATTCTTATTTCTAATAACACACCCAAAATTAATCACTTAACCTTAAACCCATAATAATCATGAATCAATCTTAACAACATAAATTTTAAATATTTATAAACCATAATATCTTTTTTAATCCTTCCATAAACAAACCATAATTGAGAGTAACATAAAAGGAAACTATTTATTTGATACTTCCACGTTTCTTGAACCTGAAAACTCAAGGAAATTCTTAATTTGATGAGGAAGAATCATGATAACCACAGGAATTAAAAAAAAAAGAATAATTTTCTTATAACTTTTTTTTATATATCTAAATTAACTTAAATTAGTTTTCGACTGATTTGAGCTTGAATTTAGATAAAAAATTTAGATATTATATTTCTAAATCAACCTTGTCTAATCTAGGTGATATAGCAAGTTAATTCATCACTAGTTAACTTTATCTCAATTAAAAAAAAAAAGTTGTTGTCCAAAACAATGACTTGATTTAGTTTCATTTTTTTAAAAAAAAAATCCTACTAACCCATGACTTGCTACTTGTATGTTACCATGCGCAAGCACTTGATTTTAGAGTCAAAATAATAATAAAAAAAAATAGAGAATTGTATATTGCATTTTCTATCATATTTCTAATTACACTTCAATTTTAGTGTAACCCAGATAACAAGGTGGCCATAGGGATTGTCCTAAGCCTTTGTTCTTGCGGATATTCAAGGGCAAAGAACAGAGCTAAGTCCTCAGTTTTGTTCAAGTCAACGCCTGCAACACCCCATCTTCATATTGTGTTCAGCAAATAAGCAGCTAACATCGAGACTAATCAGAGAGAGACTGAAAGATGCAACACAAAAACACCACTTACACCAACACTGCTTTATGTCATTCAAAAAGAACAAATTGTTATACAAGAGACGAGAGCAAACTAGCAAATCTTTAACAGGCACAGAGCCTCTACAGATGACAAACATGATGGTTTTTATTGTTTGAAATTAACAAATCAATCATGTACCCCACCCCACTATTTCAGCTGTGAATTACAGCAACTACACTGTAGGGAAAAAATAAATCGAAAGTGGCTTATATAACCAGCTTCACAACCCAATCACAAAAATGACTCACGTTTCAAACCAGGACTATGCCAACTTCCATTATTTGCCTTCCGGAGCAAACAATGTGCTGAGTGTAACAGTATAGAACAAAAAATACCTGCAATCACAAAGAACCAAAGAACAATTCCGGTCAGCATCAACGTATTCGTTAAGGTATGTCAAGCACAATTCATACGTCACAGAACCAGTAACTTGGTAAGTAATTGACAACAGAAGAGGTAGGAAAAATAAGTTAAAAGAACTCCAGATAGAAATCCCACAAATAAAATTGAAGCATGCATTTCTAGTCAGCACACCTCTTCAGGATTAACAGAAGATTCAATCCCTAGCCTTTCGAGACACTGAGAAACATTCAAAGCAAATCCAGAAATGAAAGGATAGTAGAATGTCCAGTCCATCTTACATAACCCGAGATATCAAGGATGGCTTTCAAGAACAAGACCCTATTAGTAGACATGAATCATCAATCCCCAAATTAATTCCATCAATTCAGTACCTAGCTGCCGTTTGATTCTCCATAAACTGTATGCATCCCTACCTCAAATCTTGAAATGTATCTTACCATCAATCCAAGGTTGATAAAATGACCCTGACCCAAGGTCAGAGTATCATTCTCATTTTTCACCTGGCTCTGATTAAACCAAATGGTCTCCAAGGACAAGATTTTACCCAAAGCATGAAAATCACAGCATATCACTTATGATTTAAGAGTAAAGACCCTCATGTTTCAGGAAAGAAAACAGGAAGTAAATTCAAGAGTTTTTGTCGCAAATGGAAAGTCAATTCTGCTTCCAAACAACATAATACCAGTTCAGTTGTTGCCAGTTTTTTTGCTGTTGATATCATAGACACTTCTCTTTACTCTAAATTGCTATATATTAAGGAGATGCTACCCCAACATTTTCACATTCCTCTCCTGAACTTGTACTTTAGTTTCTTATAATGTCATGAATTCAGCTCTGTAGACAGATCAAGGTTCATTTTGCAGGCACATGTATTGCTATAAATCCCATTTCCCAAGGCATGCTAGCTAAAACTCCCATTCCTGTTAACATTTACCACTTCTTCATATAGATATTCCAAAAGAAACCAGATCTGAATACCACGTTCATTATTCTCAAAAGAAAAATGAAATTGTGTTTAGCATGCTTTTGTTTAAGCCTATAACTAAATCATGTTAAAAAAAGAAGTCCAGTATCTCAAACAATTAAAAGATCGTGTAAAGATGGAATTATCTGCTTTAGGAAGTAAAGTAACAGAAATAGACATACCTATCTCGACTTGTAGCCATGTAGTTTCTGCAAAATGAAGAAATGAAAATTGAAGCATTTGCTCTATGCCCCTAAACATTATCCAACTATCAACAAAAAAATCAAACTTGCTCCAGCATATCATGAAGTTTTGGAACCCTTCGACGAAACAATGGCTCTAGCCTGAAAGATGGAACACCAATCTCCCACCTCTTCGCATCATACATTTCATTCCATGCCTGTACAATCTCGTCAACTTTGAATCCCAAACCTGCAACAATAGAAGAGTGTTAGCATTAATATACATTTTAAATTTCTCCATAGTTAACATATAAAGTACTACCACAAAGAAGCATTATTGTGCAGTCTTTGTATGTTACCTTCAAGTGCGGTTGAATTTGAACAATGGTTCTTTATCATAACAGCTATATCTGTTGGAGAAGCTCCAGCAAGTTCAAACTTCTCTACTGAAACCTCTAAACATTCTTCCCAAGTTGGTAGCTCTAGCTTATATTCCACGACAGATCGCTCGTACAGCATGGTACCCCATAAGAGGTATATCTGTGAACTCATGTTAGATGCTTGCTCTGCAGCTTCTTCAGGAGATGGATCTCTCAATAGCCCATCCAAATCCATTTTCTGCAACTGGTCTTTATATTTGTCAAATTGGGATAGTCCATTTAGACGCTGCTCTTCCATCTCTTCCCACATTTGCATACCCCTCTCCATGCTGTCCTCAGCCTTGTTATAAAGATCCAGGACCTCCTCACAAGGCCCGCTTTCCAAATCAATCTTGCTCCCGATTGCATGGTACCAGCAAAGCTTTGCTTGCTCAAACTGCTGTTGGCCAAGAGCAAGAAGGCCTTCATAGAAGTCAGGTTTGATCCTCAAAGCTTCCTGGTATCTCGTTCCTGCTTTCATATATTCTTTCTTGGCCCACTCGTATGCAATCTTAACCTGTGCAAGTACAGACTCCCTTGATCCATCTTCTGAAAAGAAAATCCGTTTCCTTGCCCTTGACATGTGAACATTTCCCCAATTGAACAAAGCCAAAGCTGCCATCTCTTGGAACTTATCTGCAGCAATATCAAAAAGCTCCTGGGCTTCTTCACTAGTAACAGTATCCTCCATTGCCTCTGAGTATAACTTCATCCCCAGTTCATGAAGATCCAAGAATGAATCAGAATCAAACCCAACATGGTTCTTAAACAATCGTGCAAATTGAACAATCCAATCATCAATACGATTTGACCCTTTCTCAACTTCTACACTTTTCCCCACATTTCCATTCTCTACAACATCACTTGTTTTCTTAGCATCCTCATGCACCTCCTCTTCAATTTTCATCCCCTCATAAGCTGGTTCTTGATCAAGACTAACTTCAACAACATAGAACCTAAGAGACCCCTGTGCACCACTAGATGATTCAGCTAACCTTAGTTCATCGTTGGTAGTAATTGTAATCAAATCACCTTCCGGGTCCCTGTACTTCATAAGGACACCGTTCAAGCCAGGAAACCTATCCCGAACTATGTCTCTTAGGAATCCAATGCTACAATTCGCAGGTAATCGTGCCTTTCTAATATCCTCCCCAAACACCAGCTTCACTGTCTTGTCTGTCACTTTCTCCTCTTTGACATCTTTGGTAACCACCTTTTCTTCCTCAATAGTCTTCATAACTACCTCTTTATCCTTAACAACTGGACTCACCTTCTTCTCCCGCACAACTACCTTATCCTTATTCTCCACCTTCTTCTCTTCTACTTTACCACCAATTTTCTTCTCCTCCCCTTTACCACTAATCTTCTTCTTCTTCTTTACCTTTTCTTTCACCACTTTACGCAAGCGTGCCACCCCAGTTTCGTCCACGTTATCCAACCCAATTAATTTTTCGTCAAAACTAATACCCTTTTCACTCATTGCCTTCTTAACACTCTCCAATATCTCCAACCCCGTCATATTATTAGGTTCCATACTCAATACATTATTAACATCCCTAAAAGCCAAATCCAATCTATTCAGAGCCTCATAACACCTAGCTCTTTTCAACAAAGCTTTACTATATTTTGGCACAACCTCTAAAGCTAAATTACATTCATTGATTGCTCGAGGATACTCACCAAGACCCATTTGCATGTAGCAAGCAGCCATGTTTGTGCGTAGATAAGCCACATCAATATGGTTTCTTGGTAGTAGCTTGAGGGCTTTTTCGTACTTCAGCATGGCACCTTCATGATCTCTCCTTTGAAAGAGCTTGTTGCCTTCTTCTTTGAGCTCTTGAGACATGTTAATGAAAATTGCCGTGTCTTCATCAAAGGCCTTTGAGGATTTGGTTTGCCTCATGTCACCGGTTGTTCTCGGTGATGCCGGCGGCGTTGCTGTTCCCGGATTCTTCTTTTTACCAGTTGGCTTTCCCATTAGATTACAAATTTAGAAACTTCACAGGAATCCAATAAAACCCTTTCCAAAATCAAAGCTTTAGTATTAACTTTGATTTTGATTTTGTTTTTTAATCAAAACCCACTTTGCTAATAATAGAAAAAAGGTAACAAAAACAGAAGAGAAAATAGAGAATCAAGAGAAAGAGGAAATTGGAATCTGATTAAAACATTCAAAAATCGAAGCTTTAGTATTAGCTCTGATTTTTTAAAAAAAAAATAATCAAAACCCACAAACTAATAAACAGAAGCCAAAAACCCGAGAATCGAGCAAGAACTTTAGAATTCCAAATTGGAATCTAAACGAACTTTATATATTCAAAACAGGTGCAATGAAGAAAAAAGACACAACCTTTATTACTCTTTTGTAATAATTTCAGACAGACTGTGTGTGTTTTAACGGAGAGGATTTTGGTTACAGAGACAAAAGTGAAAAAAAGACGGACATTTTATTCACTTACAAGGTGTTCTTTTTTTTTGTCCAGGTAAACTATATCTTAACCCTATAAAATTTACAAACTCTCCACTTTAGTCCATAGTTTAAAATTTTCTAATATTAACAATAATTTTCAAAATGTTAGGATATGTTCTTGACATTTAAAATAGTTAATATAAATTTTAATACCTAGTATTTTTTATAGTTGAGGAGTCATCCTCAAACACCTCTAATGAGCATTTAAGAACCCTAAATCTATCCCTTCATATTCTTTATATACAAATTTAATTTTGTAATGATTAAAAAATATCAAAAACAAATATTTTAAGAATTTAAAACCTCAAAGTTTAAAACAAATATTTATCTTCGTAATGGTAATGGCATGAAAAGACAACGAAAATACTAAAAATAAAAATCTCGTGAATATGAAATAACAAGTTTTATTATTGAGTAAGTTTTCGTGATTACTATATTTAATAATATTTTAAAAATAACCCAATTTTATATTATTTTTAAGTTTTTAAGTATCTTTATTATAAAAGTCTCGTCTATAGAAATTTGGAAGAAAATAATTTCCTGAGCTATTTAACAATCAAGGGTTAATAGTGGGAAAGTTAAGAAAAAAGGGTTGAAAGTAAAACATTTCTGAAACTATAAGGGCTGAAGTATAGTTTACCCTTAATTTCTTCTCTCCTAGGGTTTCGTGCTCATTCTCTAGGAAGAAAACGAAAGTCAACGTGTTTCAGGAGAGATGCCATCTTAGCGGCTAATACTTCCCAATTTGGAGAGTGGAGTAACGCGCCACTTGCATAATGCTAGTACGTGGGGTTGTGATGGTGTTATGGGCTGGCGGCATTGCTTTCCAATTCATTTTTGCCCTACCTAGAAAGATTGCGTTGGATTTTTTTCAATTTCTGGGCAGTGCTCGAGAAAGAGTGTGAGAATATTTTTTAATTAAAAAAGAAAAGATAAACAGGTAGTATAAGCATCTTCATTTCTTTTTATATTTTCTTTAGTATTGTTTTTCAGGCATCGGGATTCTTGACAT
>Ga0325414_1001664_pt1 | contig 21807 bp, 15 predicted proteins | sample PopdelMetagenome_8_FD_206183 | JGI IMG/M metagenome (GOLD analysis project Ga0325414, IMG submission 206183) | Populus deltoides microbial communities from Bellville, Georgia, United States - Leaf-PdKOR-R3 | ecosystem: Host-associated > Plants > Phyllosphere > Phylloplane/Leaf | place: USA... | reverse complement strand
TTTATTTTTTAAAAATAAACTAATTGACAAAAATGATATAGGTATATGTTTTATTTGAAGAAGAAAGTGACCAATAAAGCTAAAGTTGAGGGTTCCATATGTGAAGCATACTTGATTGATGAAATTATCAATTTTGCATCTCATTATTTTGGTGATGACGTGCAAACAATTTGGAATCGAGTTCCACGGAATGATGTGCAAAAATAATTTATATAATTTATTATTAACTTTAACATTTTAAAATTTTAGGCAATGTCGTCAAGAGCTAAAGTCACAACAACCACATGCGAGTGATGTTGAAATTGAAAAATTATGCGAAGAGATCTTTCCAAATTGGTTAAAAAATAATGTAAGTATTTTAATAAATTAATTTATATTTGATGTCAATTAGTTACTTTTAAAAAATTACTAATCTCTTTTAAATCACTATTTCTTATGGAGTTAACTATTATGTTAAATGGAGTACCAATCTAACGTAATTGAAAATCAACTCTTTGGACTTGCTATAGGCCCTTCAATTTCAGTGAAATGTTATAATGGATATTATGTGAATGGTTTTAAATTTCATACTCAAAGTTATGGTCGTTTTAAAAAGACAATGAATAGTGGAGTTTGTGTGAAAGGAAGTTGCTATGATGATAATGAACATGATTATTATGAAATGCTTAAAGAAGTTGTTCGGCTAAAATACTTGGGGAGTAAGTGCAAGTTATTTATGTTTAAATGTAATTGGTATGATACAAAATGAGGGATTAGAGTGCATCGTTCTAATGGTTTGGTTGAAATCAAGCATACATCTCGACTACATGGAAATGAAGATTTTGTATTAGCACAACAATGTCAACAAGTCTACTATACATATCCACCTAGTAATAAATCCTCTGAAAGGTGGACGGTTATTAAGATAATTGCTAGAAGTCGTTATAATGTTGACATGGGTGAATTTATTGAAGATGCCAATAATGTGAGATCATTTGATGTTGATCAATCAGATGAGATTTCTCAACCATGTCGTGTCCTTCCTACTCAAACACTTGATGATCCAAATATACTTATTGAATCATCTTATTATAAAGAAATCAGTTAACATGAATTGCCTCAACTTGACATAAATTGGGGAAACGAAGATGAAAAGGTTGCAGAAGAAGAAGAAGAAGAAGCTGATGGTGGTGGTGGTGGTGGTGGTAACGACGACGACGACATGGTTTTGTGTGATGATGATGACATGGTTAGGAGTGATGATAATAATGAATAGCACAAGTTAATTATATTTTGTAGTATATGTAATGAATTATTTTTATTATATGTATGGATGATTTCATATTATTTCCTCATGTTACTTGACAAGTTTAGGCTTTCAATGTTATTTCTTTATTATTTTATTCAAGTGCGTTATGGATCACATTACATATATCATTTTCATTGACCTTTGAAACCATTTCTAACCTTTCAAGTATCAATCTTTAAATTGTGATTCTGATGTTATAGTTTATTTTGTGATTCGTCTTCTTGCTGATAGATGCTGAGGCATGAATGAAAGGGTTCTTCCTACTCAATGTTTTTATTTATAGGAACAAACATTAAGGTAAGCATACTCATAATTTTGATTTTTGCTTAATTAATTATTCAAATTTTTATTATTATTATTGTTTGTGTTAATTGGCTTTTGATAATTTAAACTTCATGGCTGATTTTTATTATTGCAAGGACTACTTTGAGTTCCAAATTACTATCACAGGATGAGTAATTTATCACTATTTTCATATTGGAGGATAAAGTTCTTTATAACTAGGTAAGTCAACGGATGGAATCAAGCATGTGTCTGATAAATGTGCATAGCAAAATTATTGGAATATTAGAGTATGAAAATACCATTGCTATGATGGGATCAGTTTCTTTTGTTAACATCTTATGAAAATACCATTGCTATTATGTATAATTTCCTCCACACTATGTAAGTTTTTTTTCCAACCTGGTGAATCAAATAAACTGTTTAAGGTCTTGATGTTATTTATATATTTGTTTTTATTACAGTAATTACTTTATTTGAAGTATAATATTTTTGGAAGTGATGTCTATTAAGTGGACAATCCATACTGATTTTGAACATCATAAATTGGATATTGTTTGTAATGAAGCTGCACTTACAAAAATACATCTCAGAATTGGACTTGGGGATTTTTTTGATAAAGTTAGTTTAAAAAAATTAATCACCGGTAATTGAAAGACATGTATTTGAATTGGAAAAAAAATGAGATTTAACGGTTTGTTTTCATTCTAGTTATGGCAGTCTTGGGAAAATATTTGTGAATTTTTTGTTCCTGATACTTTTACTATGAGTTAATTTATTGTTATATTGTATATATTCATATGATAATGTATATATTTTTTCTGGTTTTTAGCATGCCTCGACGAGGATCCATATTAGATTCTAGGAATGACAAGTCCACTTCAAGGAGTGACAGGTCCACTTCATCCAAATCATTTCAAACTACATCAAGGCATGATAACAAAGGATCCACATTTCATCAACTTGTGTATCAGAACGCAAATGAGTATTATATACCTACTTTGGGGAGTACACATCCTCCTCAACATGATTATAGGAGGGTTGAAGCATATCAATATTGTGAGGGCTTTCGCTTCCAAGATTTGCTTTAAACTCAAGGAGGTTTCTCTCGAGATAACCAACTTGTTTATGGAAGACATAATTCATATAGGAGTTATGAGAGAGTTGATGGTGATGATGATGATGTGAACATTAGAGATGAAGATGAGGGAGACGATAGTAATGAGAGAGGTGTATGTGATGAGAGAGCTGGTAGTAATGAGAGAGGTGTATGTAATGAGGATCAAGATGGTGTTCCATCAAACCACAGTTCAACATCTTCTCTATACAATTATGATCAAAGTGTTAAAAGGAAGGGTTTTGACACACCAATAGATCCAATTACAAGAAAAAAAAGAGCTTTGTTTGTATGGAACAACAGAGTAAGTTGAAACTTTTAAAAACTAATTTATTAAGGTTATATTTTCAGATATGAAAAAAATTACTTATTATTGTGTAATTATTTGATTAATAAAAGTTTGTTATTATATATTTTCAGGTTCAATAACGCATCGTGTGGACGTGCAATCGGAGATATTTTGAGATCCAATTTTAAGGGAGCATGGCACTCTTGGGAAATAGTAGATTCAATGTGCAGGGATGAACTCTTTAAAGAGTTTAAGGTAAGAACCAACACTAATTGTCATATTCTTTTCAATTTTGATCACTTTAATGTAGCATTATGAAAATTATCAACTGAATAGCTATAGAAATGTGCTGGTAATTGCCTTGTTATTTGTAACCATAAATTATCAACTGAATAGCAGGGATTGATTTGTGTTATAATTTGTTCTTATTTCTTGTTTACTCTTTAATATCATTTAATTTCTTTAGTTATTACATCATCTTGCAAATTCTGAACAAGATAACACAATATGATTAATTATTTCTATACTTTGAAATTTTGTGCACTCTTTTTACTTGGTATATATATTATTTGGTAGAAAAAATATTCATTTCCTGAGGAAGATGAGTCGATTGTTTGTAATATTTAGGAAGATAAAGCTAGGATAGCTTTGAATCAACAATTGACACGAGCTCGCAAGAAAGCCATGTCAAAAGAAAACATTACAAATATTATAGATTGCCTTAATAAAGGTCCTGCTTGGATAAATAATGACGACTGGAATCAAATGATCAAAGATGTTTGGTCCACCCCCGAATTTCAAAGGAGGTCTGAATCTACTAGGAGGAATCGATTAACCAAAACATATGGTAAAATAAGCACTCATTCTAGAGAAACAATGTCATTTGCATCATATCGAGCTAACATGGTAAGGATTATTTTTTTTTATGCTTAAGATAATGAATTAAAATTTTTGTATTTATCTTTTATAATATTTATTAATCTTGAAAGCAAGAGGAAGCTGGTGGAAAAGAACCTTCATAAGATGATGTCTTTTCAGCTTTGCATCAAAGTACTAAGCAGTCTGGTAGTTTCATCGACAACAAGTCTAAAAAAGTCGTTGTATGTATTTTTATTTGATTATTTATTTATATAACTTAAGTATTATTTAACATTCAAATGAATTTATTATTGCATGTATTTTATTTGTAGGAAATTTATAAAATGGAGATAATTTCAAAGTATGGAACTAATTAGGAAAATCATCCTTCATTTGATGGAGCAGCTTGGTGTGTGGCTTCAGGGGGAGTTACAAAAGGTAGGGTATATAGTGCACCTCGTATGCCAAAATCTATAATTAGTACAAGCTCTTCATCAAATTCCTACTCAATAGAATCATCATATCCCAGTTCATCGTATCGAGCATTGCAACATTTCATCGTATCGAGCATTGCAAAAGAAGTTAAAGAAAAAAGATCATTTCATTCTTGAAATGAAACGGCAAATGGATTCCATGAAAGAATATATTGTAAACAATCTTGGATACCATGGTGACTTCAAATGTTGGCCAAGGTATACCACCATCTTTGACCCCATCAATGCCGTCACCTATGGCTCCCCAAATAATGACACCTATAGGTCCCACATCTCAACCAATTTATCGACCTACACCTCGACCACTAATCCTGATCCATCTTGTGTCGATCCACAATATCATTGTTCGTGTTCGCAACCAGCACCATGATTATATCTTTTGTTGTTTCTTTTTATTGTATTTCGACTTATTTGTATTAATGCAAGTTTAACTAAATTTTTATAATATGAATATTATTTTTATTTCATTTTTTATTAGTGATACAATTATTTTTAATATTAATTTATGTTGGTCATATATATTATACAACTTTTAAAATATCCATAAATAATTAATTAAACAAATTAAAAGTCATTTTAATAAATAAAAAAATTAATTTAATAAAAATAATATACTCAACAACAGATTCTCCATTGCTGATTGTAAATAATTCATCAATCAGCAATGGACAATCTATTGCTGATTCACAAAACCAGCAACAGAAAATCCATTGCTGGTTTGTTAGCATCGAATTATCCGTTGTTAATTTTAAGCAACGGAATTTTCGTTGCTGCGAAATCAGCAACGGATAAATTCGTTGCTAAAAAATCAGCAACGACAAATCTGCATCCGGTATTTTCCGTTGCTAATTTCGTTGCTAAATTGTTTTAGCAACGGATTTTAGTATTATTTGCAACGGAGTAGTTCCTAATTACTACATTTTTAGTAATATGAGGAAATGTTAAATTTGTAAATATGGATTAGCTGGGAGGATACTATCATTGCCTTTGTTTATAGGATTTCTTTATTGCCTAGCAGGTAGTTTTGAAGGGAATTGACAAAGGGGGCATAGTAAGCAGCGGTGCACCTCAGATATCAAAAGAAGGATCTCTTGGTTGGAACTCAACAGATTATTCACATCCAAGGAGAGCCAAGCTTGGTACGAACTTTCAAAGTTTTTTTTTTTATTTTTTCCCTCATTTTGCTGACACATTTTCCAGGGAAAGGAAATGATTCTGTTTGGATTGGCATGTCTGAGCAGGCAGTAGAGAAGAGGTGCCACATTCTTTTGATGATGGTAAAGATGAAAGCCTTGACAATTCGATGGGTGGTCACGGAACATATTCTGATGGATTTTCTCATGAAAGGAAGACACCATATCAAGGGTCAAGCTCAAAATTGGAAATGATGCAGGAACATATCATGTATCCTGATAACAAAAGTCCAAAGCTAAAGGTAACTGACCCACGCATACTATGAATGAAGTGGTTTGTGCATGTGTTTATTAACCTAACCTTTGAAATCATTTGATGTGCTGTGAAGGGGGCCTTTTTTCCTCAATTAACATGACTAGAAAAATAGCTATCTCCAACATCATTTTGTTGAGAAATTTTTTTTGTTGCTTGTTATAATTTGGTTTTTTATTCAGATGATTTTCATCTGTGTTTACTGTCTGCCCCCTCTTATTCTTTAGTCGAGTCTGTAAATGTCTGGCATGTTACATTATGAACAAGTTTACCATTTAAAGTGCCCGTAGTCTTCGTGCCTTTTAATAATTATATTGCTTTCCATGTGCAGCTATTAGAGAAACCTGGCTCATTTTCATATTTAATGAATTAAGTGTGTTTTATTTGAGCAGTGCTATGCTTTGGCCATTTACTCTTAGTTTTTTAAATTAGTAGCTGTTTAAAAGTATAATAATAGTTGTTTTTTTAAATGTTTTTTTGTTTAGAAATGTAGTAAAATAATACTTTTAAAAGAAAATCATTTTTAACAACAGTATATTAAAATGATATACATTAAAAAAAAATTAATTTGAAATAAAAAATTAAAAAAAATCAATTATTTCAAAAGCATTTTTAAAATAAAACAAACATTCTCTTTGGTCATCATCTTGTAGCATTTCTATGTGATTTTGATGTTTATGTTTTCTTTGTAGATTCCCAGGGATTTACTGAGAATAGTTCTGGTTATGTGCCGCCATTGGGAGTTAATGGTGGGACTGATCTACACCTGTTGGCAAAGAAAATGGCACTTGAACGGCAAAGATCATTACCCAGTCCTTATCCATATTGGCCAGGAAGAGATGCTCCATCTATGGTTTCAAAGTCAGAAGTTCACTCAGACTCCCCGATGCAACATGCAAAACTCCTATCCTCGTTGGTTGACAATCCATATCAGCCTCCTCATTCTCCAAATGCTGATCTGATGTCCATTCTTCAAGGTCTATCTGACAGACCTGCCTCTGGCATAAATAATGGTGTTGCTGGTTGGTCAAGTTTTCCTGTTCAGGGCAGCTTGGATCTACTTCAGGACAAGATTGACTTGCATCATGCTCAGAATTTTCCTCCACAAGCACTCTTTGGGCAACAACATATATTGCAGCCACAGAACCCACCTTTAACAAACCTACTTGGTCAAGCTATAGATAACACATCTGGTATTATGACACCTGAAAAATTGTTGTCCTCAGCTTTACCCCAGGATCAACAGTTACTCAACATCTTGCAACAGCAGTACTTGCTGCAGTCACATTCCCAGGTTCCTCTTGCAACACCGCAGCTTTCAGTGTTGGATAAGCTTTTGTTACTCAAGCAGCAGCAGAAACAGGAGGAGCATCAACAGTTGTTGCGGCAACAGCAGTTACTTTCCCAGGTTATGTCAGAGCACCATTCTCATCAGCGTTTTGGTGAGCCATCTTATGGACAGTTACAGATTGCTGCAATAGCTACAGAAAATGCATTGGATCCTTCACGGCTTCAACCATCCAAAGAATTGTTTCCAATGGGTCTACAGTTGCCAGTTTCAAATGTGCAAGATGAACACACTACCAGTTTCTTGAATTTGCCGCCTCAAGTTAATCCAGATGTAACTTGTAATGTCAATTCAGAAACATCTTCTCTTCATCTTCCACATCAAGTGTTTGGGAATGCCAATCTTCAAAAAAGCTGGGGTACAATTCCTGGAAAAGTAAGTGAAATCCATCAGAAAGATTCTTTGCCAGCATCACCATTTGTTGATAGCTCGCCCTTGCCACGGCTGATTAACAAATCTACACAGAAGTCTTCTCTTGCACCTGAACCTGTCCTCTCTGCTGACTTCCATGCCCCTCTTTTTCCGGACCATACATCAGAAGTCCCTTGGAGAACTGAAGAAAGTGCAAAGGTTTTGGTATCGGAGGGTACTGCAGATTCTGTTCATCAGAATTCTCATGGAGTCTCTGATCCAATAGCATCAGCAGGAACCGGTGATAATGCAATTTCTAAGCCTGATCATGCCAGTGCTCTAAAAGTTGAACCAGATAGCTCACTTGATGAGCAGCAGGTTGATAGAGATCAATCCAACACCGAGCCTTACGTGTTGAGGTAAGAAAAGCTTCTGAGAAGAAATCCAGAAAGCAAAAAATTTCCAGGTCAACCTCCTCTGACCAGGCAAAGGCAGCATCGAAGGCTTCCTCTTTGCAGCAATCAAAGCAATCTGAAAATGAGGGCCCAAATGCTGACCACACAAGATTCGAGTCACATGATGAAACTGGAATATCTCTGCACAAGGCAAGAGACAAGAAGTTTGGGACTTCTGCAGAAGTTGTGGATTCCCAGCAGGTTGCAAGCTTATCACCTGCAATCAATTCTGGAGATGATGTTGGAGCCACAGAAGTTAAGGGTGAATCTAAACTGGTTGAGTCTGCTGTCTCAGTGCATAGCATGCAGATGCAATCAAGTCAGCGTGTTTGGAAACCTGCTCCTGGCTTGAAACCAAAGTCATTTTTGGAAATTCAACAGGAAGAACAAAGGAAGATTCAGGTTGGCATGGCAGTTTCTGAGATCAGCACTTCTGTCCACCACACAAGCTCACCTACTCCTTGGGCAGGGGTTGTGGCCATCCCAAAAATTTCTAGAGAGATTCAGAGAGAAGTAAATAATACTAAGATAAATGTGGGAAAAGCAGAAACTTCACCGTCTTCAAGGAGCAAGAAAAGCAAGTTGCATGATCTATTGGCAGAAGTTGTTTTGGCGAAGTCTAATGATACAGAGATGGAAGTTTATGACTCTTTATATAGCCTAACTACTCAACAAGTCACGACTACCAGTGTGGAATCTATAGATGATGGAAACTTTATTGAGGCTAAAGAGACTAAAAAGAGTCGCAAAAAGTCTGCTAAAGCGAAGGAGGCTGGAACTAAGGCAGCAGTGCCTGTACCTTCTACTGAAATGGCTGTTAGTTCAAGTCCCATCGAGAAAGGGAAAGGCTCTCGCACTGTGCAGCAGGAGAAGGAAGTAATTAGGTGGGTTATGCGAATCCGGAATTCTTTTATTGTAATTAGGTGGGTTATGCGAATCCGGAATTCTTTTATTTTTTAGCAGTTAAATTGCTTATACTGGCTTTGCTACCCACTTTTTATGCATGGAGGAGGGGTAACAGTTAATTTAGTTCCGATTTCGTGCTCTCACCAGTGAGGATAGAAGTAACGTGTTTTTATGTATTTTTTATTTTAAAAATATAAAAATTCATTCTAGAACTGTTTATTTTATTTCTTTTGAAGATGACTTGCTGTGCTTTGATAAAATCCTTGGTGTCCGATGGCTGTCTTGCCTTCGGGGTCATGGTATTTTGCAATTGCTTAAGATCAGAAGGTTTAGGCATCATAAGGAGCTAAATAAATAGAAATTTCTTCCATATTCTTAACATATTGTTAAAGTTTTTAGGTTCCGAGAAGTTTAGTACAGTTTTTTTTTTATCTGGTATTCTTTTATATTTTTAAAGGATAAGACTAGTCTCGTTCGAGATTTGTGGCTGCTCCTCTTAATAAGTGCGCTTTCTAGAGATCGAATTGTTCAATATGCAGTTTGGTAAGTTATATTGTTGGATCAAATTAAAATTTTAATAGAAAATTCTGAAGGTCTTATTTCATATTTAGTTAAAATATCAAAAAATAAAATATCAGAAATCAAGAAGTCATTCAAATAAGGCTCACGAGTTACCGTGCGAGATTATCTTTATTTTTCTTATTGTATTTGAGTTTTTTTTTTCTATTTAACTTAAAACTTTTAATTTAATTAGTATTTTACTATTTAAGAATCCTAATGCTAAATGAATTCTATTAATTATATAAGTTTTAATTAGAAATCATTTATCATTAAAGATTTAATGTAAATAGAGGTATCTAGTTTATTTTGTAAAAAACATTATTATTAAGACTTTTAATAAAACATAGTTTTATCTAAATTTCCATATAGCTTAGGTCTGTAACTTTTGAACTTGAGAACCCTAACTATTAACCATACTATATGTTGCGTCAATTGGTATCAAAGCAAGTTGACCTCTTTGATAGACAAAGACAGTAGCAACCCACTTCGTTATGTATGAGTGGAGGCTTTCTGGAACGTTGTGCGAGCTTAGAAGCAAAAAATAGATTGTTTGGAGCAAACCATAACAGGTTTAGCTCAGCTAATGGGTATGATAAATAGGGATCATGAGGAGAGTAACTTGCTAAAAAGTAGGACGTATCGTACACAAATTTTCTTGTGGTACTAGAGAATGATGATTTGAATTTCTAGACTATAGAACTCGTATTAGCATGTCTTTAATTTCATCTTGGCAAGATTTGAGACAATCATTAATTTTGAAGTTTATAAAAATGATTATGAAGAGATTTTATATTAAGTAGATAATTTAATATATTATTATTATTATTTGCCTTATGTTCAACATTCTCAAACGAAGAGGAAAAACATGGAGGAGTTTGGTGAATACAAAATTTCAAAGTTATCTAATCATGTTGAAGAAAAATGAGATTAAAGAGGTTGCCGACAAACAATTTAGTCCTTTGATCTTAAGTTGGAGAAGCTAGTGGCAAACGATGATTTTTTAGTCATGGATGAAAATCTTACAAACAAAAACATGGTAATTTTTGACAATTCTCCTAAAAATATATTCAAATATTACCTTGAAGTTTCTTTATATTTAAAGGTTGAAGAATTGGAAGTCATAGATGATGATGAGGTCAAGCTCGAAAAAATAAAAGAATGCGTGAGGAATTACAAGTGGACTTCATAGAAATAAAAAGTATAACATTAAACATGGAGTTTTTTTTAGCATGCGCACATCATAAACTAAATTTTGAAGTTCATTAGTCAAAGATATGCTACTTTGTGAAAATGTTGGCTACATTATTATATTTGAAATATTTATTCACTTGGAGTGGAAGAGTTCAATTCTTGATAGATAACTTGAGAGCGAGTTTTTTAGAAGTAAAGGGGATTGACATGGTAAAAATTCCTCCATATTCTTGTCATAATAATGGTTATTGCACTATTTCATTAATGATTAAGATTTTTAGGTTTTGAGAAGTTTAATAAAAGTCTAAGATGCAATTTGATAAATTAAACATAATTTTTATACGATAATTGGATCGAGCTAAAAGTTTGATAAAGATTTTGAAGGCTCTGCTTTATATTGAGTTAAAATTTCATGATGATGTGAAATCAAGAAAACACTCAAATAAAGTTCGAAAGTTATTATGCGAGATTGTCTTTATTTTCTATGTTGTATTTGGAATTATTATTTTTTACCTAAGACTTTTAATTTAATTAGTATTTTTGTAACAACACGGCTTTTCAAGCCCAAAACAATTGTAACAACCCGGCTTTTTTTTTCTGTACTTGACACCCATCGTGTCGGTAATCGGCGAACATGTTCCCTCACATTATCAGGATACAATCCATATACCAACAATAATCAACATTTCATTTAAAAGTAAATCTTACATAAACACATAATATTATGATTGCATGATTAGAAGTTCACATTAAAAAAAATATATACATACATAGACATGAGTTTGTATTCTATCCTATAAATAGTCATCACGAATTTAAACAAAAAGGATCTAATAATAGTTATACAATTCAGTACATTGATTCAAACAAAATACATTATGATTTAGAATGCAATTACATGATTCCTTGCAAAAGTAGGTTCTCATGTATTGGGTTTCGTAGGCACCTTATTGGTGTGACGTCCCTACTGCAATATAAAATATTTACAAGAATGCAATTACTTAATAATAATGATGATGAGAAACGGTCTGGTAGTTTAATGAAGCATTAACATTATCTCATATTTGAAGTGTGACATTTGTAGTTCCTTCATGTTTCTGGTATAAACAACTTGTAGTATATATAGATGCACCAATTCTTACAATCAGCTATAATCTTAAATCTGGTCATCCTCTTAAGGCATCATTTGTCGAGGTTAACCGTTCACTCACCCCGGCCATCCACTTGGAATGCCATCAGCCAAAGCTACTCAACCGTTTGTCCCAGTCATCCATTCGAATGCCATCAGCCAAAGCTAATCCATCATTTGTCCTTGTCACCTATTCGGATACCATTAGCCGAAGTTAATCAATCATTTGTCCCGGTCATCCCTTCGAATGCCATTAGCCGAAGTTAATCAACCATTTGTCAACATTTAAGCATTTGGCAATCTGATATTTGAATTAACACAATACAGTAACATTCATGATAAAGTATTTTATTATTCAAGGTCATCCCCTCATATACCATTAGTCAAAGCTAATCAACCATTTGTCAACATTTAAGCATTTGGCAATCTGATATCTGAATTAACACAATACAGTAACATTCATGATAAAGTATTTTATTATTCAAAGTCATCCCCTCAGATACCATTAGCCAAAGTTAATCTTGTAAAGTATTTCCCGGCACTCCTATCACGGATGTCATTAGCCGAAGCTAACCGTGTAATTCATTTCCCGACACTTCTATCACGGATGCCATTAGCCAAAGTTAATCTTATAAATATGCTAGACTTTATTTACATTGAACACGATATTTATTGTAATTACATTCACCAGAGAAATTTTAAATTGTATAGGTGCAAATAGGAGGGGGAAAATCACGCACCTGCTTCGCCTGTCTCGTGACCTCTCCTAACAGAAGATCCAATCCTGGTTGCTCCTCCTAAATCACAAGGAAGTTTTTGGTTATGATTCCTTCAAGTTGATATTATAAAGGCTCCATATTCATTCATTACTCATATGTTACTTTCTATGCATGTTCATTTCCTCATAATAATAAACATACATATATCAAGTATACTTTTAAAGTTAGTATCTCAATGTGCAAGTATTTGTATGACTCATTTTTTTATATCCTTACATATAATATTCACGGGAAAGTCTACTGTTACTGTCCAACGGTTGTTGTCCAGCCGTTGTTGTTTGAAAAGTTGATGTCCAATGGTTGTTGTCCACCCGTTGCTGTTTAAACAGCTGTTGTCCAACTGTTGATGTTTGAACAGTTGATGTCCATCGGTTGGTGTCCAACCATTGTTGTTTGAACAGTTGTTGTCCAACGGTTGCTGTTTGAACCGTTGTTATCCATCAATTGCTATCCAACCATTGTTGTCCATTGGTTGCTATTTGAACAGTTGTTATCCATCGATTGTTGTCCAACTGTTGCTGTTTGAACTCTCATCAGATTTTTTAACTATATTTAGAGTTATAGACCTCCATTTCAAGCGAGATTGGTTTCATTGGAAAGCTAAAACACGAGACTACAAGTTCTTTGAAAGAAGGAGAACCTAGTTCTGCCTCTAAGATAGTCAAAATCGCTCATCAACTAATCAGTCCTACTCCTTATAGAGTCAGTCATGACCCAGTCTCGGTTGGTGACCTATAACTGGAGTTCTACAGCTCCAAATTGGGCAAGACCAACTTCCTTAGTTATCTAACATCCAAGACTACAATTGCTATGAGAAACTTGATCCTAATTCCCTCATCCTCCTACTTAAATTCTCTCTAAAATTCAGGAGACGAATCTGTCCAGATTCATCAACCTTTCCATTTACACACAATTTAACTCTTTCTCTTCTAGCTCAACCCCTAGCCATATCACATATTGTTTAAGAGTGTCAAAAATATATTTTTAAGAGCCAATTTATCTTATTTATTTCAATCTTTCCTCTGATGCATAATTGACCAAAAGCACGGCCTTAAGGAACCAAGAGTTCCTTCACTCTTTTCATGCTAATTTCATTAAATTCACACAAAATCAATTTTGACAATAGTTTCAATCAACTATAAATAACAAACGAATAATATTCCAAACAATCCATACGATCAAGTTATAATGCATTATTATGACTAACATATTCAAATATCAATTTCATCAAATGGTGAAATTTCCAGAAATATGGGTTTATCCGAACTAACTTCAAACTTACAGACATATTGTGCGAGAAGCACAACTTCTATATATAGTGTTTCCTTCTGATCTCCACAGCTCAGAATCTAGACAGCATCAGGAAGAACAACATATCTAAATTATAGCTCGATCCGACGGTGGCCGAAGGAGAAAACAGTCGGTGACGAAGACTATCCAGAAGTGTATTTTTCCAGAAATATTCCTTCGGCGATATCTCTCAAACGGGGTCTGATATAAAAGATCCCTCCAGTAAAACTATACATGACATGGAGGAGAACAACATATCTAAATATCGTTCTGATCCAACGATGAAAGGTGGAGTTATAGCTGTCGCATTTTCTGCCATCAATATGTCCTTTCTCTAGCCTCTATTTAAACTCTCTCTTGCTCTTGCAAGTACCTCCAAGATAAAAATAGAATGATATTTATAGTGCTATCATTTTGTTAATTGTACATTTATCCCCACCTCTTTTATAATTTGCACATAAACTCCTAACCTTCTGTTACTTGAATATTGACCTCTCTTGGTCTTACGTATTCATTATGTCCCAAAAAAATGTTTTTCTTTTCAACAATTTAGTACTATATTCACTTTTCATTTCATTAATTTCACTATTTTTATCTTGATTTAGGTTTCTTTAATTTAATTTAACCCATTTTACTATTGGTTAAATTTCTTATATTTTAATAACCTAGAAAATTATAATTAGGAGTTTACAATTTTACTATTTATGAATCCTAATTTCAAATGAGTTCTATTAGTTATACAAGTTTTAATTAGAAATAATTTTCTATAAAGAATTCTAGTTTTAATTAGGAATCATTTCTCATAAAGAATTTTAAAACTAATATAAATAGAGGTGTCTAGTTTATTTTGAGAAGAATATTATTATTAAGAATTTTAATAAAATATCAAAAATATTTCTCTAAATTTCTCTACCAATATATAATCCTAGGGTTTAGAGAACCCTAGCTTCCAAGCTTGTTAGGCACGTCAAAACCAAGCTTCCAATTATTAATGTACTATGGTCGGGTTTTGTAAGGAATTGTAGGCTTGTGTTTGGTTCCTGACAAAATTAAAGGTCAAGGCAATTCCGGGTTGCATAATACTCCATATTTCCTCCACTAAAACTAAAAATAATGTAGATTTCTAGACCAAGTAAACCTCAGCATTTCAGCATCGATGAAAGTATCATGAAATTTTATTTCATGGTTTAGTTATAGTACAACAAATTAAAAGAAGAAGAAGTTAAATAACGTATAGTAATTTACACACGTACTTAAAATATACATACAACTTTTATTTTCATAAGGAAATTTATCCTATATATTGATCTGTTCAGCTTTGCATTCTTGATGAGAAAGGTCATTTGGAAATATTGTTGGAGGACGAGAGAAGTGTTGGGGATTTCTCCCCCTATGGATCGGTGGTGTTCATGATCATTGCCCAAAGAAGGCTAAGCACACTGACACAATATTTAATGTGATTTGGCAAATTGTATACATGCATGAGAGTAGTTTATATTATTAGAGATAGAGAAAGAATACAACATACAGAGGAGGATCACATCCACTCAACTCAACTCCTATCTCTCATTGTTGCATAAAGCTGCTGCTGGCAACCCTTCTTTCTTTTTCTCTTCTTCTCTATTTTGTAGCACTACTACTGGACTTTCTCTCTTTTTATGTTGTATTCTTGGTGCCAATTTATAGGCTTCAATAACAGCTTTTGCTACACTTGTCAACAATGGTGGCTACTCTTTGTTAATGGTTGGTGCAGCTTCTTTTGACATTAGCAGCTGCCACCAACAACCCATCATTGTAGCCTCCTTCTTTGACAATGTCAATAGGCTACAAATGTTGCACCAGCAGCCCTCTTTGACTCTCACAAGTTGGCCTTCTTTCTTTGACAATGGCAGTCAGCTTTTTCTAGCGGATGGGATGCAGATGCTGCCACATAAATGAAAATATCCCAACAATCACCTCCTTTGCCATTTATGTAGGCAATTGTCTTATTGCTTCTTCTTCTTCATCGACCACCATAATGACCTTCAGATGCCTCCTGATCGGGCAATCTCTCTTAATAATTCACTACCATTACTTTCGATCTCAATCTCAATGATCAGACTATACCATTGCATCCAGAACGATCAAATTAGTTGGAAACAAGTCTGAAATCGTCCAAATCGCATTTCAAACGGCTAAGATTTGATCAACACAATTCTGGCCTAATGAACGACCCAGATTCAATCTCAAATCCGGTTGCACATAGGATCAGCTACACTGGATCCTATCCCTCGGCTCACAGCTCGGCTCCAACTCAGCTCCTCTCGGCTCGGCTCACGGCTGATGACGTGGTAAGTGGGTCCACTGAGCTGACTGTCAGCTGACTGGGCGCTCACATGGCATGCCAACTGTGCATGCTAATGCCATGATTATGTCATGCTGACATCATCCTTATCCAGGTCAGTTACGAGGGTTGGGTCATCTGGTATTCGGGTCGGGTCAGCCCATCCGGGCGAAGAAGACGTGTGGTATACGTGGAGCGTGTCGGCGAACGTGAGCACCAGTGTGCTTGTCTCCTCCTCCTCTACACGGTGGTATGGTCATAACATTATTTTGACAACTTTCATTTTTGAGCTAAAAATCAAACACCACTTTAAACCATAAGCTCTGATACCAATTATTAGGGATTTCTCCCCCTGCGGATCGGTGGTGTTCATGATCATTACCCAAAGGAGGCTAAGCACACTGACACAATATTTAACGTGTTTCGGCAAATCGCCTACATCCACGGGAGTAGTCTATATTATTAGAGATAGAGAAAGAGAAAGAATACAACATATAGAGGATGATCACATCTACTCAACTCAACTCATATCTCTCATTGTTGCATAAGGCAACAGGGCTGCTGCTGGCAGCCCTTCTTTCTTTCTCTCTTCTTCTCTCTTTTGTAGCTCTACTACTGGACTCTTTTTTTTTTTTTGTGCTGCACTCTTGGTGCCAATTTATAGGCTTCAATAACAGCTCCTACTACACTTGTCAACAATGGTGGCTACTCTTTGTTAATGGTTGGTGCAGCTTCTTTTGACAGTAGCAGCTGCCACCAACAACCCACCATTGTAGCCTCCTTCTTTAACAATGTCAATAGGCTGCAAATGTTGCACTAGCAGCCCTCTTTGACTCTCATAAGTTAGCCTTCTTTCTTTGACAATGGCAGCCATCTTCTTCTAGAGGATAGGCTACAGATGATGCCACATAAGTGGCAATATCCCAACAATTTATGTGTTGAACTGCTAAGTGGGATATTTTAATTGCCTTAAAGAAAGGCAAAATTAGGACACTCTGGACACCTGATCATGTGGACAATTAGAGGTGTAAAGTGAAAATTGACGAAGACTAATCTTGAAGAATCTAAGCACTGGTAGTCTAGCCGGATGTTGAGAAATCAAGTATAAAACCAGGATATTCCAGATCACTTGTAAAGGAAAGCCGCAACAAAGCTAGCAAATGGTTGTATATATGGAAAGACAGTCCGATGGATAGATATGACCTAATAAGTTCTATCTAAGAGATTGGGTTTTAAACGGGACCAATGTGACCCTTCCAATCTTTCCTGGGAACTTGCTTAGTGGAAGGATTATCCACACGGTACTATTTTCGTATATATAGCAGTTTGCAATGAAACGACTAAAGACTAGCAAGACGATGACATAAGAGAACGGTTGGGTTCTGTATGTTCAAGGATTTGATGGAGTGGTGATTTCTCGAGGGTAGAATTGATGAATGGAAGAGAAATACAGCAAAGAGATAAAGATTGGAACCCTATTTTGACTTGGATATGTGTTGTAACAGGATGAGCTGCTGTCAAACATAAAACAAAGAATAAGGAGAATCTAGAGAACAGAAATTGCACGATGGCACACGGAGATTGTGCATGAGTACCCGTGATCCAACGAGGTACTGTAATGAGACAAGTGCAAGGAGGAGGAGAGTTCCCAGATGAAGCTCAAAGTAGAGACTATGTGAAAAGTTATGTACAACAGGAAGTCTTTTATGCTCTTAATAAAGACAATAGGCGAAGACCTTTCCAATACATGCAAGGATGGAAAGAGAGCTATTGCAGAGACACCTAATTAAAGTGGTGCAAACGCCTGTGATAAAAGGCGACCGCCTATGATGAAAGGTGAAGACACCAAAACAGAGTTGGTGTGGGTGGAGTTATCAAGTAGAAAGGCGTAGAAGCTCCAGACATAGAAATTGAGATGGAGGATTGTGACAAATGTACCGCAACTCTCTTTTTATATGATCAGTGGCAGTTATCTCTCCCATAGTCCACATGGTGGTAGAGAATTTTAAAGTCACTTTGAAGCATCTCAATTGTAGGAGGATGTGACCACCTATGAAAGGCAAAAACACCTTAGAAAGAAGGTGTGTAGGCCATGATATGAGCCCAAGATCAGATCGCCCCCCCATGACAATAGGCGAAGACACCTCAGAGGTGTGAGGGCCACAATATGAGCCCAAATTCAAACTGCCGCATGACGATGAGTTGAGACACCTCAGATAGAAGGTGTAAAGGCCACCATATGAGCCCAAGTTCAGACCATCTTATGACGACAGGCGGAGACACCTCTTACAGAAAGTGTGAGGGTCATAATATGAGCTCAAGTACAAATCACCCCATGACGACGGGCAGAGACACCTCAGGAAAAGGTGTGAGGGCCATGATAGGAGCCCAATTACAGAACGTCTCGGAGCCAATATGATGGCTAGATATGAATGGACAGGTGTATGGATAGCCAATGAAGTGGCTATGATGAGTATGAAGATAAATATGGATCAACCTTTAATGGATTGCCCTCATGGTTAAAGGTAAAGAGCTACCTGGACTTGTAGGACTAAGAGCAAGAGATTCACGGAGAAGTAAGGCGTGGTTCATAGGGTGGAACAGAGGGCATACGCAACTCTGAGATGAGTAAACTCTTGGAAGAGTGGTGAGCTCGTGATCTCATTGAAATACTCAGATAATGACTGTCGTACTCGGAAATAGATATTTCCATTTGAGAGTGGTGTTTGATTTTTACCTAAAAATAAAAGTTGTCAAAATGATGTTTTGACCATACCACTGTGTAGAGGAGGAAGAGACGAGCACACTAGTGAAAACGGTACAACATTTAGACGTTGAAAATGGTCGCACGCACCATTACGCGCCGGTGAGGCGTCTGCCTACAAGCGCCGACGCACCTCACGCGTCTTCTTCGCTCAGATGAGCTGACTCGACCTGAAAACCAGATGACCAAACCCGCGTGACTGACCTGGATGAGGATGATGTCAACATGACATAATTATGGATCAGCATGCACAGTTGGCATGCCATGTCAGCGCCTAGTCATCTGACACGTTAGCACAGTGGACCCATCTTCCACATCATCAACCGTGAGTCGAGCTAAGTTGAGCCGAGCCGAGCCGAGCCAAGAGGAGCCGAGTTGGAGCTGAGTTGTGAGCCGAGGAATAGGATCCAGTGTAGCTGATCCTACGTGCAAACGAATTTGAGATTGAATCTAGATCGTTCATCAGGCCAGAATTGTGTTGATCAAATCTTAGCCGTCTAAAATGCGATTTGGACGATTTCAGACTTATTTCTAGCTAATTTGATCGTTCCGGATGCAATGGTATGGTCCAATCGTTGTGATTGAGACCAAAAGTGGTGGTGGTGAATTATTAAGAGAGATTGCCCGATCAGGAGACATCTGAAGGTCGTTATGGTGGTAATGAAGATGAAAAAGCAAGAAGACAATTGCCCACATAAATGGCAAATGAGGTGATTATTGGGGTATTATGACTTATGTGGCAGCATCTGCAGCCCATCCTCAAGAAGAATTTGACTGCCGTTGTAAAAGAAAAAAGACCAACTTGTGAGAGTAAAAGATGGTTGCTAGTGCAACATTTGCAGCCTATTGACATTGTTAAAAAAGGAGGTTGCAATGATGAGTTTTTGGTGGCAGCTACTAATGTCAAAAGAAGTGCACCAACCATTAACAAAAAATAGCCACCATTGTTGACAAGTGTAGCAGGGGCTGTCATTGAAGCATATAAATAAGCACCAAGAGTGCAGCACAAAAAGAAAAGGAGTCTAGTAGCATAGCTACAAAAAAGAGAAGATAAAAAGAAAGAAGAGCTGCTAGCAGTAGCCTTGCTGCCTTATGCAACAATGAAAAATAGGAGTCGAGTTGAGTGGATGTGATCCTCCTCCGTATGTTGTATTCTTTTTCTATCTCTAATAATATAGACTATTCCCGTAGATATAGGTAATTTGTCGAACCACGTTAAATATTGTATTAATATGTTTAGCCTTCAATTGACAACTATCAGAATATCACCGGTCGGAATTCTCAATAAAAAAAGGAGAGGAGCTTGCAAGTAACAACCGATCTCTTTCAATCTGACTGTAGAAGAAAAATGATATTTATTTTTGTCATCTGCCGAGCTTCAAGCAGGCCGAAATAAGTTTCAGCGATCGCAAGAGAAAAATACCATTGGCTAGACTTCCTCAGTACTTTCCGTTGCTGACTTGAGATTTTTTCTCCTTCGGCTAGCATTCCAACAAAAAAACAAACACGAAACAATTGGAACATCATGCTGTCTAAGACATTAATTGTCTAAATTAAGAAGTCTGAAGTGCAAGAGTTTGAGTTGTAAGTTCATTATGCATACATTATCTATGAACCAGATGTTCATATGCTTCTTGAATAATAATTTCCAATCAAAAGTTCAGTTAATTTAGATTTTTTCCAATTATATCAAGATAGACCAGATGTTATCATATGCTTCTTGAATCTTAATTAATTAGGAAAACATAAACAAAATAACATTTCAAAAAAAGATGGCTGGAGAATAACAAAAATATATATATATCTTTTTTGAAAAGCAATGGCCATGGAATCCCCTTTCCAGCACTAAAAGCAACAGCCAAAAACTAATGGCATCGAGAGCAAGTTAAGCCAAAGAAACACACCCTCCAATAATATAATCTGATCAATTATGCAGCAGCAAGTAGCAACAAGGAATTGCTTACCGTTGTAGATTGAACAGGAAAAGGGTCATCAAGATTGATGGTGGAGCTAATAGAAAGCTTGGCAATCTCAGAAACAGCAGCATCTCGAACAGCAGTCACATCACTTGCTAAAGCCTCATAAGCAGCTTGAAAAGCCCGTTCCCAAAATCGAGGCAATCTTGTACCCCTACTGCTATGCGTGTACACGTCCCACATGCGCCACACCAGTTTCTTCTTCTCCTCCACTTCCTATTATACATGTTCAGTAATCAACCCCGTAGAACAAATCAAATGCTAAATCTTTTGTTTTTTGTATTTTCAAAGAAAAAGACATGAAATCAATGAACAAGATCACATACGAGAATGTCGACATCATCTTGAGTTTGGAAGCCGAGGTTGTCAGGGTGTTGTGAGAGGTCACCAGTGGACCATTTGAGAGTAATAGAGCCAGTGAACATGGACCAGAAAGCAAGGGGGAGGATTGCAGATAAGACCCAGAATTTGTAACGAGTCTTACATGGTAGACTAGACTCTGAGCTTTCTCTCTTAATTAGTACTGTTGTGGTGGTGGTGGTTGGGGTGGAGGTGGAGGTGGAGGTGGAGGTGACTGTTGAAGGTATTGTTATGACTGTCGGTGCATCACCATCGTTCATTTTCTGTCTAGTTTAGTTCACAAGCAGTGTTACGCTTGAGAGGGAGCTGGTGGAGTGGAGAGAATTATTGAGGTGATGTTCTTGGTACTACTGAGTAGGTGGCCAGTCACAAGCGGTGTTAGATGTGAGTGGGAATTTGGCCTAGCATTCACACAGCAACTACCCACCAAGTGGATCCCACAGCGTTTGTGTTTTGATTTTTGGTGCGGAAAAATATTAGAAAAATAACAGTATAAGTCATTAAGAAGAGCTAACGAGAATAATAATCATTTCAAAATTCAAGTTTTATTCAAATTAATTAAGTTTTACAAAAATCAACTTAAAAGTTTATAAAAATCAA